>ERZ1027181.1347-NODE-1347-length-11336-cov-6.223473_pt1 | contig 11336 bp, 10 predicted proteins | sample MGYA00519247_ERZ1027181 | MGnify/ENA primary metagenome ERZ1027181 (study PRJEB26926, sample SAMN06164415) | human gut metagenome | biome: ENVO:00009003; feature: ENVO:2100002; material: ENVO:00002003 | host: Homo sapiens | place: USA | collected 2012 ...
TCATTTGGAGAAAATCCTTTCGCTTCTTGGCCGATGTGCCGGTAATGCCCTCATCAGCCGCTGTCAAGTAAGGACTAAATATTTTTGAAATTTGTTTACAATTTCGAGGGTTAAGAAGCCGCATCCACTGTTTCAAGGCAGTTCAGCAACTTCTCCAGTTCATCACGCAAGGCAAGCTCGATTTCAATGCCTCCGTCCTTGTACACCGTTACTCGCTTCACAACATCGTTTGCAATATCCGAAGTCAGCGTTTCAAGCTCGGTGTATTCCTTGTATTTTTCAATAAAGGCTCCACCTTTCTCGGTTGTGGTCTGTGTGGATTTTTCAAGGCGTTCCATCTTCTCGGAAAGCTCCTGCATCTGTGCTTGGTTACTTGCCTTTTGGGATAAGTACGTTTCCTTGTCGATAGTTCCGTCAATCAGCTTTTCATATAAATCCTGGAGAGATTTTTCAAACTGATTTTTACGGCTTTGCAGTACGGCAAGTTCACGGCGAGCCTGCTTTTTCTCTGCCTGGATTCGCTCTTTCTGCAGGAGCAGAAGATGCTCCAAGCTGACCGCATAGGCGGCATAGGTGCGAATCAAGGTAACGACCATTTCGTGAATGTCCGCTTGCAGGATGCCCTCGGAGGTACAATCAAAATCCGTTTCCAGATGTGGTGTGCGGCAATGGTATTTTGCGTTTTTCGTATTGGAGAGCACCATAGCATATCCGCAAGTTCCGCAAATCACTTTTCTGCGAAGTGGATTTCTTTCGGATACGCTCGGATTAAATTCCTTGTACTCTTTCATACGGCTTGCCACTTTCTGAAATACTTCCTTTGAGACAATGCCCTCGTGGGTCTCGTCAACGACTATCCAATCGACTTTGCTCCGCTTTACCGTGTGCCAACTTCCGACAGTATCCCGTTCACGCTTGCCATAGACACATTTTCCGATATAGCGTTCGTCACGGAGAATTTTGAAGATGATGCCCTGTGTCCAGAAGTTTTCCTCGTGGATACTGTTCCAACGCTCACGGGAGCATCCCGCCGCCTGTTTGTACAGCATCGGTGTGGGAACGCCCTCACGGTTAAGCATAGCGGCAATCTCCGTAGGTCTTACTCCGTCAATCGTCAAGGTAAAAATTTTCCTAACAATGTCCGCCGCTTCTTTGTCAATAAGGAGGCGGTTTTTATCTTCGGGGTCTTTCACATAACCATACGGAGCAAAGGGGCTGAGAAACAAGCCTTTTTCAGCTCGCATACGCTTGGCGTTTTTGACCTTGCCGGAAAGTTCTCGGCTGTACAGGTCGTAAATCAGCGTTTTGAAAGAGGTATCAAGGCTGTCAATGTCCTGCGGTCTGGAACTGTCAAAACCGTCGTTGACGGCGATGAAGCGAACACCGAGGAACGGAAATACACGGCTGATGTAGTTGCCGACCACGAGATAATCACGCCCAAAACGGGATAGGTCTTTGACTACGATACAATGTATCCGTCCCTGTTTCACCTGTTCCATCATTCTGAGAAAATCCGGTCTTTCAAAGTTTTTACCACTCCAACCGTCATCACAGAACTCGGAGATTTCCCAACCGCTGAACTCGGAACGACTGCTGATGAAGCTCTGCAACAGTCCTCGCTGATTGGATATACTTTCGGATTCCGCTTTGCCGGTATCCTTTAAGTCGCCGTCCTCGCTGGACAGACGGAGATACATCGCCACTCTCATACAGCAGCCCTCCCTTCGATAAATTTCAGTAGTGCTATATATTCATCCCGATAACGCAGGCGAATATCAATGTTTTTGTCGGCATCCACATAGATGCGTTCCACAAGAGCAGAAGCCATTTCTTTTGTGAGCGTGTCCGTTCCCATAAAAGAACGGAACTCCGTGAGAAAACGGTTTTCAGCGGTATATACCTTGCTTTCACGCTGTTCCTGCTCCAGTACGGCAATCAGCCGTTCGGCTTCTTCTGCCTCTGCTTTGTACCGTGCTTTGAGCGTAACGTATTCCTGCTCGGTCATAAGCTGTTCCACATAGTTCTGATACAAGCTGTCGTACAGAGATTGGCTACGCTTTAAGGTGCGTTTTGCCGCTTCGAGCTTCGCTGTCGCATCGGAACGCTGACGGCGAAACTCCGGCTGTGCGTTCAATCGCTTGACTACATCCTCTAAGTCGGCGGCAATCTGTATTTGAGATTGAATTGCCGTGAAAAGGACTTCGTTCAGCTCATCCTCCCGTATGCTCACAAACGAACAACGGGTGGGGTCGTCGGCATGACCTGGGCAGATGTATGTGTACCACAATTTCTTGCCGTGGCTCACGTTCTTGTACCGTACCAACGGTCTTTTACAGTTCGGACACCATACAAGCCCCTGCAGAATGTTCTCGCTGTGCTCCAAATGAGCAAACTTGCCGAGCCGTTCGTGATACTCGCTCTTTTTCTGCCTGGCAATCTGCTGAACCGTCTCAAAGGTTTCCTCGTCAATAATCGGCTCATGGGTATTACGGACGATAATCCAGTTGGCTTCGTCCACATAGGTCTGCCGCTTTCCCTCATAAAAGGACTGCTTCTTTCTCCCTTGAACCATGTGACCTATGTAAACGGGGTGTGAGAGCAGACTTTTGAGAATCTGCGTATGCCACAGCACGCCCTTGTATTTCTCCGTCTTGACTTCGCCTGTTTCGTAGAGATAAGCGGACGGAGAAAGAATACCGGCATCATTGAGCTTTCGCCCAATCTGCACAACGCTGATACCCTCCGAACGCCACTTGAATATCTGTCGTACCGTAGGAGCTGTTTCTTCGTTGATAACAAGGTGGTGCTTGTTGTCGGGGTCTTTACGATACCCATACGGTGCCCACGCTCCGATAAATTCGCCTTTGCGTTGCTTTACAGATAAGGCGGCATCTATTTTCTTGGATATATCCTTGCTGTAAACCTCGTTTATAAGATTTTTCAGCGGTATGATATATCCGTCCTGGGTTCTCTCTGCGGTCAGCGTGTCGAAGTTGTCATTGACGGCAATAAAACGGACACCGAGGAACGGGAAAATGCGTTCCAGATAATTGCCGGTCTCCTTGTAATTACGACCGAAGCGTGATAGGTCTTTGACTACGATGCAGTTCACACGACCTTTCCGCACTTCCTCCATCATTTTTACAAACTGAGGACGGTCAAAGTCAGTTCCGGTTCGTCCGTTATCACAGAACAGGGCTGCAAGCTCCATATCTGACTTGCTTTCAACAAAGGACGTGAGCAGAGCTTTTTGTCCCTCAATGGTATCTGTACCGGGCTTGCCGCTATCCTCTACGGACAAGCGAACATAGGCGGCTGTCTTGTATATTTTCCCCACAGGAGCAGAGCTTTCTACTTCCTGCATAAGAGGATTTGTCTTTCGTTTCGTCCTTGCCATTTATACTACCTCCTGCAGTCTTGCACTCCGAAGAATGTCAAGCTGCCAAGCAAATTCATCCTGCCAACGATAGATGATTTCCACCACATCGTTTGAGTGAATCAGAATCTTATCAATAAGTGCGACTACTACGGCACGGTCAAGGGATGTAACTCCCTGCCTTTTGATGAACTCATTCATCCAGGCGTTTTCCGTTCCGTGGTTCTGTATTTCCGTCAGCGTTTCTCTGAGTGCGTCCATCTGCTTTTCCGCTTCATCGGCACGAGCCGTAAAGCTCGCTTTGAGCCGTGCATATTCCTCACGGTCGATAATGCCATCGGTAAGGTTCTCATAAAGGGACATCAGCAGCTTTTGGAGTTTTTCATATTCCTCGTGTTTCTTGTCGAGCTGTCGCTGTACCTTTTGAGCCTGTGCGGTACGCAGGGGAGCCGTATCGGTAATCTCTAACAGCTCACTCATATCAACGACTTCGCTGATATGCTGCTTCAAGCTGTCCAGTACGATTTCTTCCAGAGTAGTGTCCCTCATACGATGGGGCGAACAGCTCTTATTCTGCTTGTGTGCGGAGCAGACGTAATATACATACTTCTTTTCGCCTGCGGGAACGGTCTTGCGAACCATACTTGCACCGCAATCTCCGCAGAAAACCATTCCGCTGAATAGCCCGACTGCCTTGCCATCGGGACTACGGCGTGTATCGCACTTGAGTACCTTTTGAACGCTGTCAAAATCAATCTTGGAGATAATCGCTTCGTGGCTGTCCTCAATGACCGTCCACTCGCTTTCATCTTTTGTAATACGCTTGTGAACCTTATAGCTCGGCGTGGTCTCCTTACCCTGTACGAGAACTCCGGTATAAATAGGGTTCTTTAAGATACGGATGACCGTCCCCGCCGACCATACGGCTTTTGCATTGGTCTTGAAAGAAGTGGTAAACTTCATTCCAAGGGAGCGTTTGTATTCCATCGGAGAAAGGACACCGAGCTTGTTCAGAGCGTCGGCTATATCCTGGGGACTGACACCTTCCAGTTTCCATTTGAAGATGTCTCGGACAATATCGGCGGCGTACTGGTCAACGACCAATTTGTTCTTGTTCTGCTCGTCTTTCAGATAACCGAAAGCGGCAAAGGAGCCGAGGAACTGTCCGTTCTTACGCTTGATTTCAAGCTGTGAGCGAATCTTTACCGAAATATCCCGGCAATAGGCTTCGTTTATGAGGTTCTTGAACGGAATGATAAGGTCATCGGAGGCTTTCTTGTCTCCGAGACTATCGTAATTGTCGTTGACGGCAATAAACCGAACGCCGAGGAACGGGAATATCTTTTCGATATACTCGCCGGCATCCAGATAGTTACGTCCAAAACGGCTGAGGTCTTTCACGATAATGCAGTCCGTTCGTCCTGCCTTAACGTCCTCAATCATCTTCTGGAAACTCGGTCTTTCAAAGGTCGAGCCGCTGAAACCGTCGTCAACTCTTACCGCATACTCCCGTAGTTCGGGTCTCTGCGATATGTAATCACGGAGCAGCTCACGCTGCCCGGTGATGCTGTTGGATTCCTCCTTATCGCCATCGTCACGGGACAGACGGAGATAAAGTGTGGCGTTCCAAATCTTATTCTGCGTATTCAGCATATTTGTACACTCCTTATCTCAGTATTCAGCAAAACCACCGAGCTTGGAGCGTCGTTTTAGTCCTGCTTATATTTTACTTGTTCCGTCCCGTTCTGTCGAGGATGTCAGCACTTGGAGAGAATGTACCCCGCAAGGCGTTCTTCCAGAGATACCTCCGTGTCAGAGAAACCAACCTTAACGACATATTTGCCATGCTTGTAACAGTAGGGATTTCCAATCTGGCGGATAAAATCAAGGGCACGTTCCCGTTTGGGAAGTGCCGTGTTGACCTTCACATCACGGATGTCCACCAGTTCATCACGGTCGACGGTACTAAGGTCGATATTTTTCATATCTATGATAGATGAAGATTGCATACAGCCCTCCTTTTCGGTCTCGTTCATAATTATGCGAATTTGTGCGATTAAATGCTTGTAACATTGGGCTGTTCTAATCCAAGGCTGACCTTTACGGCTTTGTTGATGCCCTGCATCTGTTCCTCCGGTACTTTGCCGAGGTATTTCATCACACGCATCTTGTCGATGGTGAGAAGCTGTTCTGCGAGAACGACTGAAGGGCTGCTAAGATTTTGGATACCCTCAATAAGAGAATGGGTCGGCTGCTTCAATTTCTTCCAGTAGCGTGAAGATATGGGAGCGACAATGAGCGTAGGTCCGAAGTGATTTCCCACATCGTTTTGCAGAACCAATACCGGACGACATCCGCCCTGTTCAGAGCCGACGTTAGTGCCGAGGTCAACAAGGTAAATATCACCACGGCGGTAATTCCAGTTTTCTTTCATAGGCTAAGTTCCTTTCTACATTCCAAAGCGGATATGTAAAAGCGACCGCAAACACGGTCGCCACGAGATATATCAGAATTTCATTTTAAGAGAGTGCTTTTTGCTGTTTCCGTTGTAGATGCGGAAAACTTGAATCAGATACTTCTTATATCCTGCGAGGTTGACACCCGTAGCTCGTCCCTCCCTGTAGATGGTCAAGGGGTCAACGAGACGGAGCCTCGTAATGAGCCTATGAGGACAATATTCGTCGTGGTAGAGGTCAACAAAATGGGTCATAGCAAGAACATTTTCCGCACGGAAGGAATCGGGTTCGCCGTTCCAGGCGGTTTTGAGAATGTTCATCGCTTCCTTATAGCGTTCCTCACCGATTCTCATATAGGCATTGAACGCTGTCTGGATGCAGCCAATGCGGTTCAGCCCACGCTCCTGGTCGTAGTCGAGCTGAATCCCGATGTCCTTGTTCACTTCCATAAATTCGATTGCGATGGGGTCGCCGCCGAAAATCAGAGCACGGATACGAGCACCGGCTGTCAGCGGAGCCGACACTCCGAACTGCTGTGCAAAGAGCATCGCTTCATCCTGCTCGGTCATACCGAAGTACACCTTGCACTTGATAGGAACATCTTCGCCACCATTGATGAGCTTGCGGGCAGCGATGGTGTGCTGTCCGTCGAACACGAAATACTTTCCGTCTCTGTAGCTGACCTTGGGTTCGTTGGCAATACGCTCATCAAACTCCTCGGCAATCCTCTTGGCACGATTAACATTAAAGTTACGCTGATAGGTCTCTCTCGGAACTTCCAACTGCGAACTGGAAAGGGTCATTTCTCTGTAAGTAAACTTCTTCATATCGGTATTTCTCCTTTAATTATTTGTTGTAGGTATTCAAGTCCTGTCTGGACGAGCTGATTGATTTGAGACCGACACGCATCGTCGGCAAAATAATCTCGGTAGTTCCCAAGGCACATTGACCATCGGAACATCAAGGAATCCAGAGCGTCCTCCAATTCATAGAGCATATCTGCCTGTGTTCCTCTGCTTTTGGCTGACAGCATATCCGCAGAGATTTGCTGTAGCTGTGAAATCGCATTATCGGGTAATTTTTCTGTTTTTGCCGTTTTAACCTTTTCAGTAGGCGGCTTGCGAAGCTCGGCTAAAATATCCGGTCTTTCTTCGGGGTCGGCTCTTGCAAGAGCTTGAATTTCTTTCTCTGTCGCTCGGATGCTGCCGTTCAGAAATTCAGAGCGAATACCGGGTTCGATTTCATCTGCAATATCTACAGCCTTTGAAAAGGCTTCCGCACGGAGAACCGTGTTTTTACTGATGCCGTTTTCTTCTGCAATTCGTTCACACGTTTTATTGTTACACCGCAAGTTCCCAATTTGGGAACTTGCGGTAAACTGACCGTTTTCATCACGAGCCATATCTCTTTCTCCACCGTGAGCAGCTTTTTCGGCTTCATACTGCTTGCCTATCAGATACTTCTTTTGCTGTAGAGTGAGATTTCTGCGACCGAGCTGATTTTTGCAAATCCAAGCAATCGCTTCATATCGGTTGGCAAATTCCTTTTCGCTGGTCGTAAACGGGATGTGGGGATATTTGCCTACGATGCGGTAACGGTTATGACCGTCCACGATTACGCCGTCCCATACAATGATGGGATTGATTACGATACCGTCAGCAAGAATGTTGCTTTCAAGCTGTTGAAATTCTTCATCGGTAAGGGGTGGTATCTTCCCCTCAAATTCGGGGTCAATTCTAAGTTCCATAATTACCTCCATGTCTTTTATGTAAAAGAGCGAACCACACAAATGCAGCTCGCCCTTCCTATTTGATATGGAAGACAAACATAGTCCGCCCTCCATAATTTGTTGGGTTAAATGCTTAATACTTCATCCAGACTGCCTTACGCTGTTGGCACTCGCTTCCACGCTCGTGATTAACTTACACGACCTCTCACCGGATTGCCTGCGACGGTTGTTAGCATGCTCGGACTGTCCCTGGTGGGGAGTAGCACCTCTCCGTCCTCCTCGCCAATCGGGAGCTACCCGACTTTCCCAAAGCTGATATTTCTCGCTCGCACCTTGCGGTGGTCGTGGCGTATCCTCTGGCTCGGCTCTTACAAGAGAGTTCGTTATCTGATAAAGCTATGAAATTTTCAAGGAGCCTTCATACCGGCAGGGATTAAACTATTACCGTCCGATATGGAGAAAGGAGCTTCAGATTTATGTCCCTTCACCTAACGCCGTTTTGGGGGCGATTTTGCACCCTGTTTTTAGGTGTCCGATGAAAATTTTTTTATTTTTTTCGTTGCGGTGGTGATACTCTTGGATACGTTCTGATGGCTGATGCCCTCAATCTCTCCGATTTCGTCAATGGTCATGCCGTCAACGTGATACATCCAAAGTCTGCGGAACTGCGTTTCCGTCAGCTTGTCCTTGAGCTTGACAACCGTTTCGGATGCCTGTCTGCGTTTTTCGGCTCTGATGTGCTTTCGCTCCATAACCGTATCAATGGCAGGAACGGCAAGAGCCGCTTCGGAAAGCTCATCAGCGGAAAGAATGTGGTTGGCTTCTCTGTGGTCGAGTTTTTCTTCCTCGTGGAAGTTGGCATCTGACCACGCCTTGAAAGCGAGAAATTCTTCTTCGCTTGGGAAGTCCTCACGAGTAATGCGTACAGGCTTGCCGGTTGTGGACGGATACACGATGGCATCCGGGTCTCTCTTGTTGAGTGCGTAAATGCTGTTTTTATTAACCATTTGTGGTTCCTCCGAATTTTTGAAATTTGATTTTGGATAAAGTCAAATTTCAGCTCGGAGGACCACGACAACGCCGTACTATGCGGCTGACAAAAAAAGAAGGGGTGCTTCTGCAAGTTGCAAAAGCACCCCGGTTAAGGAATGTTCGGTTCAAAATAGAAACCCCCGTAAATCAGTTTTAGAGCTTTTGCCCTAAAAGCCTAATTTACGGGGGGTAGTTTCAAAGTCGTATGAGAGTCAAATGAAAGTCGTTTTACCCCTGTTTGAGTCAAATGAAAGTCGTTTGGCAAAAAGAGGTGTCGCACGAGAGTCAAATGAGAGTCGTTTGAAAGTCAAATGGGTTAGTTTTCGTCAAAAAGCAAGCAGTTTTGAAGGCTATCGTCTTTGATGATGTATTTTTTGAGAGTGGCGAACTCATCCTCCGTCAACCGGAGCTTCGCCTGCCGAATCTCCCTTTTTGCGATTACAACAGCACCAGAATGATACATAGAGTACACGAGCCAATACTGTGCTTTTACGTTTTCGGGCACGAGTTTAAGGGACTTCAAGGCGAAGTGATGAACGCCGTCGTAGTCCTCAAAGTCAGCCAGAATGGACAGCAGCTCGTTTACCATGCTGATGTATTTCATCTTATATTCTGTCGCTATGCCGACGAGCCAATGGTCGTCGCAGGCAGATTGAAATACAGCTCCCTTGTAGAGCTTGATTGCCCTTTTCAACATATAGACCTTATGCGGAATAGGAATGTCCTGCTGTACCTGTTCCCAGATATTTTCAAACTGCTGCAGGTCAGTTCTGACGTTAAGTGTCGGGTTCAATCTATAACCGTTTGAGGTATATTCAATCAGATTGTGCTTGGAAATAAGCTCAAACGATTTTCTAAAGCGGTATATATAACCACGGATGTTCTTATTTATAGTGTCAATGTCGGCATTGTCCTCTGGATAAAGAGCGTCAGCAATCGCCAACGCAGAGTGAGCCGATTTTCTTTGGAGCATGATATAGGCAACGGCACGGCTGCTCTTGGGGGAGTTAAAGTCTTGTTCTTTCCAAACGCCGTCCTGTGTAATGATTTCCATATCTCCAAAGAAGTTGATAACGATGTCTTTGTCGCTCTTTATTTCTTCCGGTGTAAGAGCCATTTTTACACGGTCTATCGTTCTTTTCTGTGCCAGGGCACGGTGAATTATATAGGCGAATCCTCTTGCGGCACTTGTAAGGGTTTTGTATCGGGTGGGGTTCCTAAGTACGAGAAAGCCAAGCGGCTTCGGTCCGAACGGAACTGCAATCAAGGTGTGAACGTCAAGCCGATTATAGACTTGATATTCCTGCGGAGACTTTTTTGCAACGTCGTTTATATCCAAAAGAACGATAGGTTGTCCGCTTTTAACAGCTTTCTGCCAAGTCTCCATCGGAAAGAAGTTCTCAAACTCATACATTTTTTGGAGTGTAGTAATTTGTGGGTCTGCATTATACCACCATCCGGTCGTGGTTACACCAAGCTCCAAATCGACCTCAATGATGCCTGTCCAATCGGCAGCATAAAAAGCACACGCAGTCTGCAAAGTCTGCATGGTAATTTCTTTCGGGTCGTCGTTTGAATGAAGTTCAGCCTCCAGTTCACTGAGGGTCTGTTCCTGCTCGATGCAATATGTAATGTACTCGCTGTCGTATTGCGAGAACTCTTTCGGGACTGACGGAGGATGAACGGATTGCGGCTTCTCAATCTTCTTGAAGAAACCGCCGAATAAATTAGCCATGACGCTATTTCCTCCTTTTTCTTGGATATTACCTATATTATAAAGAAAAAAGACCGCAAAACATCGGGAATTATGCCGATTGCCTTGCGGTCTTCTCTTGTCGTAAAGATGTCGGCAAAGAAGATGGGTTATTTGTCTTTGTTCAGCCGACGTACATTGCTTATCACAAGCATTAAATCATCGTCGTTGAGCTTTTTAATTTCCTCTACGGCAGATTGAACCAAGATAGGATTCTCAAACGAATCATTAAAGAACTCGCTCGGTGTTACCCCAAGATATTCACATATCTCAAGGAACTCTGCCATAGGAGGCAAAGATTTACCGGATGAAATATTGTATATGTAACTGCGGCTATGCCCAAGGTCATAACTCATTTTGTACTCGGATACACCCTTCTGCATCCTCAACTGCGTAATCCTATCACGAATAAACTTAGTGTCCACTTGCCTCACCACCTATCCACTATATATTGTAGGCGAAAAGGCGGTTTCAATAACCCAAGGGCTTACGCTTAATTCGACAAGGTATTACAGGATTTTACGCTTTATGCGAATATTTTATGTTTTTAGCGTAAATATGAAGTCGTTAAGGGTCTTATTTTGAGTTGCAAGCGTTTTTTTCTTGCATACTGCGAGACGATTATGGATAAGCCCACTCACCGCAAACGCCTCACATAATATTATAGCACGATTTTCGTTCAACTTCTCGAAAAGCAAAATAATAAAACACGAATTATTTTGCAAACTCATTGTTGCAATGGGCTTTTTTATGCTATAATATATGGACAAGCACAAATAAGCCTACCGTCTGTGAGGTGTTGATAATGAAAGTCAGTTATAAAAAATTATGGGTTATGCTTGCCGAACGAGAAATGAGCAAGGTAGAGCTTCGGAAGCTCGCCGGGATTGCTCCTGCCACATTTACAAAGCTCCGCAGAAATCAAGAAGTCGCTCTCTCTGTACCTGTCTCTTATACACATCTGACGCTGCCGACGATACTCCTTGTGTA
>ERZ1027181.1368-NODE-1368-length-11242-cov-10.052049_pt1 | contig 11242 bp, 14 predicted proteins | sample MGYA00519247_ERZ1027181 | MGnify/ENA primary metagenome ERZ1027181 (study PRJEB26926, sample SAMN06164415) | human gut metagenome | biome: ENVO:00009003; feature: ENVO:2100002; material: ENVO:00002003 | host: Homo sapiens | place: USA | collected 2012 ...
TAAATATTTTTATGTGAACCAACAAAGAAGGGTTGCAATAATATCTAATAGAGTTATACTTATTGCAGGTCAACAAATGAGGTCAATAAAATGGATGCTTACGAAGAATACTTTAACTCACTGAAAGAAGGCGAAGAAGCGTTATCCTATGCGGAGTTTATGGAGGCTCTGAAATGATTCAATTATTCTCACTGTCATTAATTCGTTACATCAACGCACAATTCGACACAAACGAAGAAGCGGAAGTGTTTTTATCAGATTCAAATGATTCACAAAATGCTATTGCATTTAGTCATGAATCTGGTATTATCTATTGGTCGGTCGGGATTGATGTTGAATCAAATCAGGTCGAACTTAAAACGGTTTATTTAGATTCTGACTACAATATGGAGTTTGACGAAACCGAAAAGTATGATACACTTAAAACCGTAATCGAAACAATGTTGTTTCAAATCTCACAACTGAAAAAGGTAAATTAAGATGGAAAAGAAAATCACTGTTCACGTAGTTAAAGCCGCTGATAAAGCAATCCCTTTCGCATCAGCAGCACGCGCCGCCGAAGCCGTAGAACTTCTGGCTAAATTCGATGTTGTTGCTACCGTCGAAAAAGAAAAGCGCGTCGTTACTCTGTAACTGTTGACACACCCGCCAATATCGGCAATAATTAAAGCGTCGGAATAATCCGGCGCTAAACAAAACCCAAAATAAGGATTCAAGAAAATGGCTAAAAATATCACTCTGACCGCTAAAGACAAATTCAACGCTCTGGCAAATGCGAAACATATCTTTGCATTCAAAGAAGAAGAAACCAAAATCCAGATTCTGGAAGTGATCGACACACCAGACGGCACTAAAGCGGTTGTTATGACCGAAGACGGCGAAATTTCCGGCCTGTTCACTAACAGCGCTTCCGCGAAATCAGCTTTACACGAAGTTGTTGCGGTATTCGGTGACGAGCGCCCATTTGTACAGATTAAAATTCGCGAAACCGCGAAAAAGCAATCTGTATATTATGTTGAAGTTGTTTAACTCAACATTGCAACACTTAACCCGCTTCGGCGGGTTTTTTGTTGCCTTAATTCAGACAAAAATAAAGCCCCAATTAAGGGGCTTGTTTATTTACCGCAATAACATTCGGCCTTTTTCCTCTGCCGCTTTCCAGTGCAGCCCATCAAACAACGCCAAACGCCCCGCTGTTCGACGCTTCAACCCCAACAGGGGAACGCCTTTCTGATAAATGAAAGTGCTCATAATGGAGCGTGTGCGCTCCACCTGACCGAATCGAACCGCATCATCGAAATCATCCTTAACATCATCAGGCATGATAAAAGCGGTTCCGGCGTTGAAACACAAATCTACAATAGCGTCATATTGAGCCTGTGTGAACTTGTGCGACACGTATTTATCACACGTTGCGTTAACCTTTGCGAAGTCCTCACGAAGCAACGCTAGCGCGTCTTCGCGGGAAATTCGCATACCCGCGTACACATCCCGCCCGTAGTGACCAAAACCGATTGTCAGATATTGCTCTTTAGCTGTTGCGCGGTAAGCAATGGGAGCAAATTGCTCCCACGCCGCAGCGAAAGCTAAACCGTTTTCGCTGATATTTCTCATTGAATAATAACTCCATTTTTAAGGGCTGTAATTAACAACTCGCTTTCGCGTAGTTTCGTTGTCGAGTCGAGTTTAATATTATCAACTTCAACATAGCCAGTATGCCCGATTAACTGACCTTCTTCAATCATCGGAATTGAAAATAAACCGTCTGCGCTAATCAGGTCGGTAGAAACAATTTCGATAAACGGCTTAGTAACGAAATTATCACCTGTTAAATTAACGTTGGTGTTTTCCGGCGAATCGTTGAAGCGGCCTTGAGTCGGAATATTAAAACTCATATCAACTTGTTTAGTCAAAATAACATCGTCGATAGCGGAGGAATAAATATTAACCGTTGCTTTCCCGCTGTATAAATCAATGTCGTAAGTAATCCGCAATTCGTACCCGATTACATATTCCAGATCAATATTAATAGGGTCGATTCGCGGCAAGTGCAACAGCGCAACAACGCCAACGTAATCTAAAGAGTTGTTGTGAATCTTATCAACCACGATTGAACCCAAATCAACCCGCAAAGAATCTACGGAAATTTTAGGCGCTTCAACACTCAACCCTTTTTCGGCTAACTGGATGGATTCAGGAGCCAAAATTACAGATGGGTCAATATCGAACGGAAGCGACAACAGGCTAACAATACTAGTGCCATAATCGCGATATTCTACCGTGTCGGTTCCAACTTCCACATATTGCCAGCGCTCTTTATTAACCACCTTCATAATATCGGCGTCAACTTTATAGACGTTGTTAAAAGGCGCTTTTAAATCCGGCGTTGATTGTTCGGTGTTAATGTTGATTGACACACCATAAGAGGCGTATTCTAAAAATATGTCGTCAACTTTTCCGGTTGCCGTTTTCTGGTCGCCAGCAACTACGAAAGTTAACGGGTTTCCTAAAGCGATGAATTGAGCGCTATTAATCAACCACCCATTATCAGCCACCATAACCAAAGTATCGCCGGAATTAAGAGCGGAACCCGCAACAACGGAAGTTGAGCCGTTTTTCAATGTGACATGTTCGGCTGTCAAATCATCCAGATTCCTCTGCGTCCAAATATACGGCTTAGGAATTGATTCAGTTCTAACAACAACGCCAGTGTATGACACGTTATTAGACGGTTTCATAGCAACCCATTCCGCTGATTCAGTTCCTTCAATCAACGTGAAAACAGCGCCGTCGCCTCCCGACATACGAGGCAATTCAGGGGAGCCGTTATAATTTCGGTAAAAACGATAACCGTCATTACAGGTTACTTTCATTTTATCGCCCTGATAAAACTCCGTCCCCGCCGCAGCATTAACGCCGTTTTTCTGGATAGTGAATGTTGCTTTAATATCCGACGCGGTTAAAGTGTAAACCAGAATAGGCTCAACTTCCGACACCAAATAAAATTGTACACCATCAACCGCGCCTTTACTCCACGTTAACGAAGCACTTCGTTTATTCGAATCAATTACGAAAGAGGCAACCCCGCCGCCGTAATCATATTGCACTTGCGCTTTTTTAATTAAATAACCCGAGTTTGGAGTTAACCGTAAAACACTATTCGCATTAACAGGAGTTCCAACAACCGCCGTTTTACCGTCAACAGTTAGAGACATATGCTCTGTTGAAATAGAGTTGAGGTGAGTTTGTGTAATAACCCAATCCGGCTCAACAGGAGTTGGTTTTTCTTCCGTCACAATTCCAGGGGCACTACCGAATTGCGCCCACGTCCCCGTGTATCTATCCTGATTATTTATAGCAAATAAAGCCTTGTCTTCTGTGCTCCCACCATCCGCGTTTTGAATTCTGCTTCCTGTTTTAAAAGTAGCTAACGCGCTATTGCCATTCAAAATCAAACGTAATCCGGCTTTAGGTCTAATTTCGATAACGCCGTCGTAGGTAGGGTTAAAAGCGTCTAACTTTTGAACCCCATCATGCCACACTTCCCCACCCCAAGTATTAACGAGGTCGATTAATGTTTTTGAAAACGCCATAATTATTTACTCCCTACAGTAGTTAAAATCATTGTCTCGCCCGTAGGCAACTCTTTATCGCTGTCAATCTGGCGAATTGTTTTAGTAGTTGCTTCGTCGAAACCGCTTGCAACATAATCACCGTTCTTTAATGCGCGGCGATATTTCGCGGTAGAATTCAACACAACATCTTTAAACGTTTCCAAAACATCCAGTTCAAAAGTAACGCGGTATAAATCACCGCCCATATTTTCGACTTCGCTGATATGATAAAAACGAGACTTGTTATTATCTACAAATTCCGCGTAATTAAAATCTTCCGCGTAATTATGGCCGCGTAAAATTAAAACCGGATTAATACTATCCAATTGCCCACGCGGTCTGATAATAAGGGTTTCGGAAAACTCCGCATTTTTATTAACCACGTTTTTAGCCGTGGTAATATACGCTAATTTAATTTCCATTATTTCACCTCATATTGAGAATATAAAAAAACCCTCCGAAGAGGGTTTAATTATAACATACTAATTACGCTTCGGGAGCATCTTCAACGAAGAATACAACAAAGTTTTCTGCAAGGTCGTTATAATAACCCGCGTCCATTTTGTAGTAGTTGTTGTAAAACTCTGCTTTCGCGTTGTAGTTGGTCGTTACGCGGCGGTCGAGGTTTGCAACGCCTACAGCGTCACGGTCAAACATCACGCCGATAATACCAGACTTTTTAACAGTCGCGCCGGAAGCGGTCTTAACGTCGATGCTTGAAACATCAGCGAAAGAATAACCAGTGCCGGAACCCTGCCAGTATGGAACCGCATCGTGTGCAGGGAGCGCTACGCGGTCGGCGTTGTCGGTCATTGCAGCGGTCAGAATTTCGGAGGACTTCGCGAAATCAGACAACAGAACTACGCGGAGCATATCAGCAGGAGTAAAGCGAGCTTTACCAGACACGTTAAACAGTTTGCTGATTTTGCTCATGCGGTCAGCAACCAGCGCGATTTGATACGTTGCGAAACGAACAAAATCGTTATTGGTGATTGCCTTTGCAGCGGTCAGCGGGGTTTCCGCTTGTGCGTTGTAAGCAGTCAGCAGGTTAACGGCGCGGATTGCGTTTGCATCATTCAGGGTTTCGCCTGTCATGTTGTTGATGGAACGCATAATCAGCGAGTCGAGTTTAACGGTCATGCTGTTTTCAATGTTGGTAGTCAGCATTGAAACAAAACCGTTGAGCTGTTCGGCACTTGAGAAACTTTCTTTAACTTGACGCTCAGTAAATGACATTGGAATTTCAAAGGTCACTTTTGAGTTAAAGAATTTCGCCTCAACTTTCGGTTGGTGGAATACATCTTGTTTATATTCCTGACCATCCTGCAAGTTCCACGACTGGTTTTCTTCCGCATCAGGGAGTTCACCGGAAATCTTTTCCAGAATGGAACCGAATTCCCAAGAGTCCATCAGGACGGAAGGAACGCCGCCAGCGTAGGCGCGGTTAACGAAAACTACTTTGCCGATATGGTTAACCAGTTTACGGACATAATTATCAATTCCGTTTTCCTGATCGATAATTGTTTTACCAATATCAACCACGTTAGACAGGTCTTCGTTTACAACAGCGGTTCCACCGAGAATTTCTTTAGTGACCGCATTCATGAGAGTGTGTAATTGGGTAACTTTCATTTGGTTATTTCCTTAATATACGTTAATGGTTAATAATTTTGCAGCATCCCGAAGGATTAAGTTCATTATATCTAGCCTATCCACATTCTGCAAGTTATTAAAGTAAGACGAATAAGAAATTTTTTCTTCGTCTGCCGTCGAAGTTTCGTTATCGGTCGTGGTATCAGTTGCGGTTAACTGGTCGCCACTTTCCGCGCTCAACTCCGCTTCGTTATAGGCGATCGTTTTATGTGTCGTTTCGGTTTCCGTATTTTTGGAACCCGTTTTATCTTTATTCCCTTTTTTCTTAATCACATAATCGCCAGCTAAATTTAAATCCGTGGCGGCGGTCGTTAATTGCAACCATTTATCGCCATAGGTGAAAACAAGCTGTTCCGCAACTACCGAAATATCTAGCCCCAACATTGGGCTAAACATAATACGCTGACCAAATAAAACCTTTAGCGAGGATTCCATAATTACAGAACCGTTCCCCTCAAGAAAAGGAAACGGCTTAATCTGTTGAATGGAATCCCACAACTTTTTATCTGACAGGTAATCATTTAAAGTCGTGGGATTAGTCATTATTCTTTCTCCTGTTCCTGAATCAACTCCCGCGCCGCTTGCTTGTCTTCTTCGCTTGCTTCGGGGTCGTCAATTATTGCTTGTAAATCGTCGGTGTCGGTTTCGGGGCTTTGGCCTTGCCCCCGCTCCCGTTCCCGTTCCTGTTCTACTTCCGTTTCACGCGATTGATTATCGCCGTCACCACTTCCTTTATTACCCACATCAGCAGGTTGTTTTTCTGTTCCTTGTTCATTGCCTGTTTCCTCATGGTTATTTGACGGGTTGCCGTCTACTAGCTCTTTATTTTTGAGCGCCCAAATCGAACCGAAATCAACCTCAACCGAAAGCCCAAACATTGCGTTTAGTTTTTCCACCGCAACAATTCGCTGTTGCATCATGTTATAGACCAGTGGAAAGAGAGAATCTTCGGCGGCGTCCAGTTCGGAAGAAATGAGGCGCTCCCGTTTCATGTTAAAGTTAGAAGATATTCCGACTTCGTTTAACATGGTTGCTTTCAGGTACTGTGTAAATTCTACCATCTGTTGAACGGACACACCAGCGGAGTTTGGCGAACCCTGCAATTTAATCCCGTCGAACATCGCGTTTTCAGCTACTACGGAAATATCACCATCTATGATTTTCTTTACGTACTGGTCGGCGCTTTCTTTCGTGCGGTCGTCGGAGGCTGAAATTAATTTCTGTGTGCGGGAGTTGTAGCCCCACAACATCATATTAATATCGTTCTCCACAAGGAAAGTATTTCCCCGCTCGAAAATTGGGTAGAGTCCTAAACGCATATCATCATTCTGGAATAAAACGCCGTCTTTCTCAATGTCGCACGTTTTATTAAAGTTTAAATGCGGGTTGGCAATAATAAAATCTTTGCCGTTCCCGTATGCGTCACACTTCCCGCCGATGCTCCCGCTAAATGCGTAAATTTCCCCATCGTCTGCTTTCGTGACAAAAGCAAAACCGTTTTTCTGAATGAGTTTTTCCAGTTCGGCGGCGGGTAGCGTTTCCGGTAAGCCGGAATATTCGAACATGGAAACCGTTTTAGCCAGCATGTACTGGTTTAAAAGCCGGATATTACCGGCTTTGTTTTTATAGTTGTATGCCATAAATTACTTGTCCATTTTGGCGATTAATAATTGCATCGCTTTAGTGTTTTCATTTAATGCGTCTTTCATGCCGTCTAACATTTGCTGTTGCTGTTTCATGGTGTTGACGTTGAACCAGAAAAGAGCAATGCAACAGGCAATCGGGAAGCCCACGGTACTGATAATTTCAGGTGTTAATAGCGAGTCCATTTTTAAACCTTCCTGCAATATTTGAGATAGTTGTTAATCGCATCGCCTACGTGGTTATCCTGATAGAAAACTTTATCATGTACGAAAAACCATTTGATGCGCTCTTGTGTTTTGTTTACTGGCTTAAACACACTTCTATTGTATGTTGGTTTAACGTTATATTCAAGCGAATACACCAAATCATTATCGTTTTTAATCGGGGTAGTCTTCAAATGGATATAGGTAAAGTAATCCCCTCCTATTTGAATAACCTCACATTGAAAGATCTGGTCGCTGAATTCAATAAAATACGTTAGTAAAATATCCTTCGGTTTATATTTGTGTGGTAAGTGCGGGTAAATTGCCAACTCCCACGCTCCGCCAGTAATCATTGATAATTTCGGGTTGTTAAACGCGAAGTATTTATGTGATTCGGAATCTTTATCCGGCGCGGTTGATGCGCAATATTCTACCGCAACTTTAAGCGACGAATTACCGTAGCCGTAAATGTCGATGGTTCCTTGTTCCATCTTCTGGATGTTGGTTAATCCCATTTCCTTAAAATACGGGCAGAATTTATTAACCGTGTTTCCGAGCATATATATTTTCACATCTTCGCGGCGGCGAACAATGGTCGATATTGTATTCATGAATGCTACAAATTCGTCCTGTAGATACAGGCTATTTGTTAGGAATTCATCGAATACAATTAAATCAATGTTCGGATATGATGTTGATTTGTTATGCTCCCCATCTGACAGCGCGAAAGCAAAACAAATAATATCCGAGTCGGAATAAACCGCTTTCCCTTTGTCGTCGTAATTACACATAAACCATTTACCCGCCCAATAACAGATACCGGAAAACTCCCCATCTGTTAAACGGCTAATTTCGCCGTTCTCCACCAGACCAGCAAATAGTTGTTGAGCGCGGCGGCCTGTTAAATCCTCCTTCCAGCGGCGAACATATGCCATTTGCTTTTTAGTTTTCACCCAATTCATAACGCCCTTTTTCAAGAGCGCGTAGGTTTTACCGTTTGAACGTTCACCAAAGATAACGTTATAAGTTGCGTTTTTGGTGTCGATTTTCTTTGTGCTGTAGTATTTCATAGTGAAATTGTGTCTCCTGTGAATGTGTAACCTTCGGCTTGCGTTTTCAGGAACCATTTATAATCTTCGGTCATAGACATATCAAACGAAGCTGGTTCTAAGTGCATCCCCGAAAGGGTAGTAACGTTGTATTGTTTCCCGTTGTAGTCGGTGCAAATGAATTTCTTCTCACCTTCTACGTTTGTGTGTGTCATTTTTCCGGTTCGGTCTGCTGGAATAAACAGCCCATCGTTGAAATGTGCGAATATAGATTTAACATCATTTCCCGCAATTTCTTTAATGTATTCTAACCCGTTTTGTTTACTTAATCCAGCTACGGTGATTTGATATTTCTCCCCTTTCTTAACTAAATAACGCTTCGCTCCTAATGTTTTGAAGTGTGAATAAGTCCCTTCATAATCCCACACGCCCAACGGAGCCAATTCACCTTTGATTGTCTTCGGGCATAACATAGCGGAATCTAAATCCAACTCCGCGCACATATCATTTAATTTCTGTGTGATTACTTTATTGTAACCCTCAAAGAATTTAATGTGTTTATCGTGGTTGATGAATTTCACACTGTCAGTATCGGCGTAAATATAATCCTGTTTAATGTTGAGGATTGCCAGCCACAAATTACGGCGCGCATACGCAGTAACCCAAATTCCCCACGGATAATAAAGAGCGCGTGATTTGCTGTTGTTGTAAGCGTCGATTTTCTCCACCTTATCAGCTAATTCGCAAACCCATTCATCACCCGAAAAAGTGTGCTCATCTTTAACGGGGTCAGTTACACACATTCCGTATGTACTGTTTAACATCCCCTTAGATAGCATGTAATCATCTTCGCGCCCTTCAACGCCTTTTAATTCCGTTTTGTCTTTATACATAACCAGAATTTCATTAATAATTGCGCGGGGTAAATAACCCTTCGGAAACGCCTTAACACGTTTAATTTCCAGTGAATCCCACGAATAAACGTTTTTCGCAATCATCAAATCAATGTCGGTAATGTATGTTACTAATTCCTCCGCTTCGTAAATACGCCCGTTACCTGCAACGTGTTTACCCTTAACACCGCATTTATGCACACTGAAATATGATTCAAAACCAATCTTATTTCGGACACCCTTAAAACGAGCTTCGAACATCACACAAAATCCCGCCATTGCTTTTTGCACGTCTTCTACTGTTTCAAGTTTCAGGTTGCGCGGCGTACCCATCGGGAATTTTTCAGCACACATAACGGTAGGATATGAAGACGTCAAATCATAGCTGGAAACGTTTTCGATTACCGCTTGAGTTAAATTAGGGTTGCTGTGTGTGAAGCCACCCTGAAAAGTGTTTTTACATTGCGTGTATGTCTCAACATCCATTGTTAAAGAGTCCATCAATTCACGCGCTCTTTGATACGTTCCGGCGCTTGCCTTGCGTCGGTTTTTCTCACCTCCGAATAATAGAGCGTTTTTAATTCGTGTGCGTACACGTCCGGTATTGGTCATTTCTAACAGGTGAATCCCGCCAGCCAATGAAATTTCTTTCGCTATGTAGTTAACGACTACTACAATGTCGTTTTCGCAATAACCTAACTCCGCTTCGGTTAATTCGGTTTCTGAATGTCGGATTAATGAATAGTCTAAATCACCTTCCATTTTCTTACATGCGTATTTACCCATTAAATTACGCGCCACGTTTGCCAGCGAGGAGCCGGAAAGTTTCATTGAACATCTGAATTCAATCCCGCAGTTAGCAACCGCTTTTAATACGCTACCTTTTGACATTGCAAAAACGCTTTCCCAATCGAACAAGTGTTTGATGAATTGGAATTCGTAGCTAAGGTTATGCACGTATACAACTAAACGACGCGATAAGCACAAACCAAAGGCGTGCTGTAATGTTCCGGTTAATTCCGCGAATTCTTCCCAAGTGCGCCCATAATAAACGGGTTGATTCATGCCAATACCAAACATCCAAATATACATATGCGCTACTTTTTCACCCTGCTGATATTCAGACGTGGTTTCAATGTCAAAACCAGACTCAATATTTAAATACTGAATCTTTTCCTTGCGTTTTGTACACTCCACAATATCAGGGTTTAAAGCGCATAATGTATTTTGAGTTAGTTCGGTATAATGTTTCATTAAATCATCTCGAATCCGTCGAAGCCGTCCATAGGTTCAAATTTGCGCCCACTGGCTTTCTGTAAAATATCGTCTACTTGTTCAAGTAGGGTTTCTACGCTGGTTTCCGCAGCGGCTAAATCTATCTCTTGCTCTTGTACGTAGGTGTTAATCTGGTTCCATATCATGCGATAGTTAAGAGCGGCGGCGGTGTCTTCCTGTGATTTAAGATATTGCTTAATCTTACTTGCCAGTTCGAAAAACTTCGTCGCTTTTACTTTCAACTCTTTAACGCTATCGTATGTGATGTTGGTGATTCGCGCCGTTTCTTTAATATCCTCAATTGCGCCCGTTACCGTTGATGTTTCAGCATTCAGGAATTTGAGCAACTTCGCCGCCATTGCTTGAACTTCCTGATGCGATTTGCCCTTAACCCCGAACTTTGCTATTCCTTCTTCCTTGAGTGCTTTCAGGGCAGGAGCATCGCCCCAATCTTTCTCTTCTAATCGTTTCATGCGTTTGTTGGCAATCTGCGATAAGCGACTAACTTCTTTACGAAACTCTTTAGTATCGAGCATGTAAACGTTAGTATATGGGATTTTCTGCGCTCTTTTAGCCATTGTTTTTTACCTCAATAGTTCCGCGTTTAATTCCAGTTTCGATAACAGATTGTACGAAATATTCAAAATCCTCTTTCTGACCTAAAGCAAGAGCTAATGAATAATAACGCTCGAAATGTTGCATATTGGTTGAGCGCCCGTTTTCGAAAGCGGAAACAATCTTAACTTTCTTCTCACCGTAAATATTTGCTTGTGTCAACCCTGCAAATTTACGCCACATATAACACGCTTTATAAAGTTCCATAATTATTTACCTCTCTGTGAATGAGTAATAAGTATAACACTGTTAGATATAATATCAATAGATATTTTCAGATAATGCTAATTTAATTT
>ERZ1027181.1376-NODE-1376-length-11212-cov-20.165546_pt1 | contig 11212 bp, 6 predicted proteins | sample MGYA00519247_ERZ1027181 | MGnify/ENA primary metagenome ERZ1027181 (study PRJEB26926, sample SAMN06164415) | human gut metagenome | biome: ENVO:00009003; feature: ENVO:2100002; material: ENVO:00002003 | host: Homo sapiens | place: USA | collected 2012 ...
ATTATTTATCCTGCAAAGTTATATTTTTTCTGTCAGAAAAAAGAAAAAAAAGCAAAAATTTGCATTTTTTTACCAATATTTTTGTTCAAAAGGTACAAGAGAAAAGGTTTATGATACAAAAAAACGCAATAAGATGACCTTGCAAAACGCAAGGTCATCTTATTTATAACTGGGATTTTAATACCCTCAGCTGGAAGTTCAATCTCGAAATAGCCATTACATTCTTTACAATGATAGAACCATCGTATAGATAAAATTTTGTTTATTATTTCTTGATAACCTTTCTGGAAACCTTTCTGCCATTGGCAAGCTGTATCTGCTCGATAACCATACCCTTGGTCTGAGCGCTGATGCGATGACCCGCTAAATTGTAGGTCATGCTATGGTCATTTCCAAAAGCATTGATTGCGTTCTCAGTGATACCCGTACTGGTATCTGCCTTTTTAATCTTCACATTGCCAAGAATAACCGCAGCCCAACCAGAAGACATGGTGAAATAAAGTTCATAGTCACCTTCTTTTTCTACAGTGAAGTTCAAGAAGTGAGCCAGAGAACCTTTCACCACCAGATTGGCATTCTCCTTCAAGTTACCTTCCGAATCCAAGTTCTGTTCCAACAGGACAGACTTATTGTCGCTTATGCCAGCAATGCCAGCATCAAAGGTCACTGCCCCATTCTCGGAACCATCATTCCAATAAGAAGAGTTGAAAGAAAGCTGGTATTTACCAGGAATCAAGTGCAGACGATGCCCATCATACAAGCCATAAGAGAGCTTGCATTGGTCAAAGTCACGAGCACTGAGATAGAATCCTGTATTGAAATCACCACCAGCCACGAAATCCTTGATACGAGCACCACCCGTATTGGCAGCGCCGTTCGCTTTCTCATCGCTGCGGCTCCCATCATTCATGCTATTGATGCGCTTCCACCCAGCAGGCACGCCTTCACCTACGTTGATGACCTCGTCTTCCCAATTGTCAGAGAACAACACCTCACCCTTAGCCTCGCTAGAATCTTCATTATCAGGAAGATCGAGCTTATACTGCTTGAAGAAGTTCCAAAGCTCGCGGGTAGAATAGACTGCATTAGAATCATCCGAATGCCAATGTCCCTTACCATCAATGGCGATGAGAGTAACCTCCGTACCATCCATCTTATTGATATAGCGAGTACGAGTGGCGGCAGCATAACTCATGGTTGCAGGATAAGGGCGAATCACCACTGGATTATCCACATCACAACCTTCATAAGCAGCCCACTTCTTGACATAATCGTCAATCCTACCATAGCCACCAGCGTCATGGTTTGGATCGCCGCCCCATTTCACGACATCATCTCCCGTGCCATGGATGTGCATAATAGGCACATGGCGTGGAGCCACAGGCTCACGATAATCGACAGGGATACCACTCACAGGACCAAAGGCTGCAACTACAGTTCCCAATTTGGTCATACAATGATAAGTCATCATTCCGCCCATGGAGAAGCCAGAGATATAGATGCGATTCTTGTCTACCTTATATTTCTTCTGCATCGTCTTCATGATGGTTTCGATAAACTTGACATCGCCAGAGCCTGAGATGTCCCAGAAGTTACCGTTTCCCTTAGGATAAACCACCAGAATTTTTGCCGTATCAGCCACCTCGTTCCAATGAGTCTGGTTCATTTGAAAATTGGGATCCTGGTTTGCTCCATGCATGGAGATGACCATCGGAGCCTTCTCGGGTAAGTCGGTTGGTACATAGACCAACATTTCTCGTGTAGATGTACCCACTTTTACTGTCTGCTTCACTGCTTTCTGCGTATAGGAATGCTCGGCAGCAACCACTTGCATGCACAAGGCAAAGAGCAAGCACAGCAAGAAAGTTGTTCTTTTCATTTTAAGTTATAATTATCAGTTATACGATTATATGTTGTTATAATTGTCAGTTGTTATGACACAAAAAAAAATCGGCAAAGTATCTGCTGGATTCAACAAATACTTTGCCGAACATCTGAACTAGGGACTACTCCCTAGTTACACAAAAGGAGTAGAATTTCTGCCATTACTTATTGATTACCTTTACTACCTTACCACTCTGGAGCTTCTTGATAACAAGGCCCTTGGCGTTGGCTGCTACCTTAGCACCAGCAGCGTTGAATGTTGCTACAGCTGCATCACCTGCTACATGAACGTTCTTGATGCCAGTAGCATCACCTCCGAGTTCCTCTGGAAGAACATTGTAAAGATAGATAGAAGAAATAAGGCAAGGACCGCCCCATGGAGCCTTGATAGTAACCAAGTGAGCAAAATCATCAACAGTAGGATCTTCGCCAGGAACAGTGCGAACCAAATCTTTCTTCAAATCAAGAACAATAGCATCTGTATTTTTATCAAAAGCTTTGTTCTCGATGGCAATCATACCACCATTAGCCTGCTGACCTTCCTTAACGGTACGGTTGAACATGAAACGAGGATTGGTACCTTCACCATAAACTACCATGTAATGATAGTCTGACAAGTCGGCATAGATATTTTCAGACACAGTAGATGTACCTACGATAACAGAACCTGGGTCATTTGGATTCTCTGCACCCACAGTCCAATCCATATAAACCCTCTCATCAGTTGGTTGTGCATCCTGTGTTAAACCATCCCAAATGTGGAACATGTCCTTAGTCAATTCAACACCCGCATTTTCCTGAGCAGAAGCTGTACCAAAACCTGCGAACAACGCAATGGCTACCATAGCCATACTCTTAATTGTAGTTCTCATAATCATAAAAAATTAAATTGTTTATTAATAACTAGTTATTTATAAAGTTTCTCCGTATAAGTTTTGCCGCTACGAAGATATACTTTCTTGATATTGATGCCCTGCTTGGCAGCAGAGAGGCGCATGCCCTGCAAGTCGTAATACTCTACGTGGTCTATCTGGTCGGCATCGGTGGTTACACCAGCGATACCCGTCAAGGCACCCTTGTAGTTCAGGCGAACGCAATCGAGCACAGCTCTCTTTCCGCTCACATAGTTAACCGTCATATTTCCCTTGACATCAGCGATGTCCATGTCAAACTCCACTTCCGACCATTCCTTGTTGGAAGAAGCATTCTTTGGCAGTGTAACCTGCTTGGTCTGATTGCCACAGATGACATTAATGACAGCATCACCCATGGAAGCCTGATAACGAATAGCCACCTTGTAATTACCCACCTTACTTACCGGAATGTAACCACGAACGGAAGCCCCCTTCTGGGTTCCCAGGTTCAGGCAGCCCTGACCATAGTATCCACGGAAACCGTTGTTCCAAGCGTTGCCATAGCAACCACCTACGTTCTTGTAGTCGAAGTTCTCAAACTCATACTGCACCTCTCCCTCATACGCCTCAGGCATGGCAGGAATTTCAATGACAGCGGCAGTCACATCAGAATCCTTCAACTTTCCTGTAGTCTTAGTGCCCTTACAGTTATCGATGGTCAACTCCAACGGACCATTATGCTTTACATAAACCGTAAACTGACCACTCTTCCATTCTGTGGTAACAGTACTTTTCGAATGCTCGGAATTATCCTTCCAAGAGATAGTAGGCTGAGCACTGGCTCCCACCACAATGATGGTATCAGTCTGCTGGGCATACTCCGGAAGATTCTTGTCATCCTGCAATCTGCCATCACCCACACCATAGCGGAGTCCATCCTTGATACGGTAGTTCTGCATGTAGAGACTCAACTTGTCTGAATACTCACGCATGTGAACCAAAGAATATGGAGCGAGGTTCATCTTAATCTGGCTACAGGTATTGTAGGCAGGTTTCAATGTACCCTTGGCACTGCGTCCATTGTTTACCCAGTACTTACGGATATAGTTCATACCATTCTTTGCGGCAGCCAACGGAACATGCTCCTCATTATACTGATAAGGGTTGTAGCAAACCCAAGTATTCTCCAGACGCGAAGCATAGATATCACCCATATATTCCGGTTTAAAGAGCTTATTCATATAAACCTGCTTGCTTTTCACATCACTCCAAGTAGCATTATTAGCATACTCGCTGCTCTTGATAGCCACCTGCAGTTTCTTGGCTTCTTCGTCGATGAGATCATACACCACAGGGATGGTAGGATAACGTCCTGAAACCTTCAACCACCATTTGTTGTTCAAGGTGGAGTTAGGCCACTGTGTACCATTGTCATCCTGCTCGCTGCGATAGAGGCCATCATACAGTCCGCTTGGCGAAACGTATGGTTCCATCTCGTTCTGGCTGGAAGTGATATCCTTAGGTTTGATGTCATTCTTAACACAAATCTTAGTACGTGCTATGACCTCCTCACGGGAAGGAATACGGATAGTACCATCCAGAATCTTACGGAACATATCGATGTTGATATTCTTAAAGTGATTGAACCAAGCCCAGTTGCGACGGATATAGCCATCAGCAGTCTTGGAGGTCGCAATCTCACGCAGGTCATCAGTTGACACCAACTCAGGACCGTCAATCACCGTCTCACCAGTCAATGCCACATGCTCCAAGATAGGAATGGCACCACAAGCCTTAGGGAAATCATTGTAATACTCCTTCAGTGTTTTTGTATCATCCGAAGGGTCCTTGATGGCATTGCCATTCTCATCCAGTTTATCTTGTTCTTCCATCCAGCCGCAGATATCGAAACGAATACCATACTGGCCGGCATATCCACCCAGATAAGCACCCAGACAGTTGCTCTCGATGTCATAGAAACCATTCTGCATGGTGTACTTCTCGCAGCAGATGAAATGTTCCTTATCGGTAGAAAGCAGACGGTTCATCTCGGCATTACGCTTCATGTATGCCACTGGCATCATATTGGCAGAATAGCATGCCTGCGTAAAGCTCACACAAAGGTAGCCGCCATACTGATGGGCAAACTTCATGAGATGCGTGAAGAGTTCCAAGCGTTTCAGGAAAGTAGGCGTATGAACGGTTCCGTTCTCACGCTTACGATCCTCATCAAATCCCCAGAACTGCTCGGCATAGTTCCATCCCAGAAAGTTAGGATAGTTCTTGTAGTAGCTCTCATAGAGTTCCAGGTCGTCATCATCGAAAGCACTGCATCCGCCACTGGCAGGCTGGATCATGGTCCAGACGCGGTTCTCGGCGCATACCTTCATCCATGAATCCACCACCTTCTTACCATCCGCACAGATGTTCTCCGAAGCAGAGAGCGAGAGGTTGAATATCACGTAAGGCTTGATGTCTTCCGGCACCATATTGATGATGGCTTGCGGATTCGGAGAATTCCATGTATCGATATGGATAATCCATGCCGGCTGGGATGGCGAGATAACTCTTCGCAGGGCAGGCCCGTCATGAGCCTGCGCCACTGCGAATGTTAGCATCCCGAAAATAAATATGAATAATCTTTTTACCATTTTATTTCTGTTTTTTGAAGTCCATTAACCACACCCACGTAAGTAGGAAGGCGATTGAAATGATTCCACAGTCCTACACCCGTAGTGCCCTGATTGATAGTAGAGAAAGATACCCCATAGAGCTTGTCGCCCAACACATCCTGTGCCTTGTTCAGGATATAGGCATAGAGTTCAGCCATTCCCTTGTAATCCTCGAATGTAGCCTTGCTCTGATCGGCTACTGTTCCGTTGGCATCAGCCAGGTATACGTTCATATCAGAAAGACGTACCTCCAAGCCTGAAGCTTTCAACGTAGCAAGAAGATTGTCGATATTCGCCTTTGTTTCTGCCAAAGAACTGCTGCTGTATGGCACGTCGAGCTTCGCATCGATGCCTTCAATCTTAGCACCTGCCTCATTCCACTGATTGATGTAGTTAATGGCAGCCTCGGTCTTCTCGGCATCCGTCAGCAGATTTTCTTCACTGTAGAACAGTTTGGCATCAGCCTTCTTTGAATGGATTTCCTTGCATACATCAGCCACCCAGTTCTCATCCAGATAGTCGTTAGGATAGAATTCATCAGTAGCTCCCATGTTCTCTGAAGACTTCAGAGAGTAGAAGAGATCTTCTATCAGGTTGGAAGCCACATTCCATGCCTGCACCTTGTCTCCATAGTTCTGCATAACGGAATCAACGTAAGCAAACATAGCCTTCTTTACATCAGCAGCCTTCTCTTCTACAGGACGAGGTTTATAATAACCCGGCTTCTGATATGGAGCGTAAATATCAATATTGTCAACATACACCTGCTGAGGCACAGCTGCCTGACCAATTACCAGAGAAATATTGGAAGATTTCATATCATCTGCATCAAAGGCCTCAGTAAAGTCAATCTTTGACAAATCCACCACGAATGTTTCCCAAGTCTTAGCCTTGGTAGGAACACCGAAGTTTCTCAGTTCCTTGGCTTTGTCACCCACCTTTACTCTGATAACCACATTCTTCTTGACATTTGATGAATAATAATCAAAGGAGATGGTCTTGATAGTAGACAGCGAAGCTCCCTCAGGTAGATTCACTGGGAACGCGATGTACTTGGCAGCCTTCTTGTTGAAGAGCGACTTTCCGTTTTTTCCTGTCGGATCCTTTGCCACTTTGGAATCCTTGTCAGTTCCGAAGACATCACCGATGGCACTGCTTTCGAAATCAAACTTCTGATGGAGTTCCACATTCTCACCATCTACCCAAGTATCCTTAGTTGCCTCTTTCATCACGGTCAAATTCCATGCGTTAGGTGCAAAAAGGGAAGCTGTAGGAACGAGTCCTGCGGCAATAGCAGCACCAACTTCATCTTTTGAAGCATCGGCACTGACCGTACCATCATCAGCAACCACAGCAGCATGGGAGAAGCCATCTACGACATTCACTTCATTGAAGTTGGCCAAAACGGTACTAAAGCTAGTATTGGCAGCTTTCAAATCTGCAATGGTCAAGTTAGCTCCCAGCTTCATGCCGGTATAGTTCTTCAGAACTTCATAACCTCTGGTAAGGTCATCCATCGCCACGCTCTCAGGCTTTTCGCCAGCAGCATAGCTTGTATCGAAGTCCTCCACACAACCAGTGAGCAGCATGGTTGCTGCTGCACTGGCCAAGAGGATATTATGTATTTTTTTCATAATTCTGATTGCATTTTAAATTGTTCTTACTTTTTAGGCACGAAAGTCTTGAACTCGATGCCACGGTTGCGGACAACCATTGTATCAGTAGTTTCTATGGTACCCAAATCAGCACTCTTTACATTGTAATTCAAGTAAAGTGTGTTGCGCTTGAATTCACCCATAAGCTGGTCTTTCTTTAGAAACTTACCAGAGCCAGATACCTCAACACCATCGGTATTGGAAGAGATGGTGCAATCGTCGCCATTAAATGTGAGCAGGAGGTCTACATTATGCGCCTTGCCAGCAGCATCCTTGAAAGCCACGGTAACCTGCGACTTATTCAACCCCTTGGTGACAACCTTGATTAACTCAGCCTTCTCCACATACTGAAAACAACGATGGGTCTCTGTGCCATTGATTACATCCTTGCCCTTGCGAAGATAAGTGGCTGTCCATGGATTTACAAACTTTACACGATAGAATGTCATATCCTTACCAGACAGAATCTTGCTTACGCCCTCAGCCTTAGTCAACTTCACTGGAATCACATAACCACTCTCCCAACTCTTGGCATCCTCGAAGAAAGCGTCTGTCAGCTTTACTTTCACGCCACCCAATAGTTGACCTGAAGCGATAGTAAACTGGTTAGGATTCTGTACCTCATAATAGTTGGAAGGCATCACATCAATGGCAGCTCCATTAATATTGTATCCCTCACAAAGAGCTGGGTCTATGACATAATCCACCTTTACATCATTGCTATTGCCATAACCACCGGCACAATAGGCCTTGATGTTGATGATGTGGTTATTGTCATCGGTGAGGTCAGCTTCCTGATCCTCACCCAATTCCAAGATACGGTCGGAGCCTGAGTTGGAGAAATAAACTACAGTTTCGCCATCATAGCCGAAATCTTTATCGCCACTTTCACAAGAAGTAGCCATCAACAAGGCCATAGCAGCAACGCCCATTGTATTTATTAATCTTAATGTTTTCATTTCGTTATTATTTTAAATCATTGGTTGTTTACTTCCACCCCTTGTTCTGTTCGAGATTAGAATATTTCAAAGTCTCTGAATAAGGAATATAACCATAGTTCATGTAACTCTCAAACTTGCGCTCTTCCACGTTTGGCAAGATGGTGTATGTTCCACCATTCCAATCGATACCCTTGACTGCGGTAAGCTTATCCAGCTGATTCCAGCGGCGCAAGTCCCAGAAGCGGAAGCCCTCAAAACAAAGTTCCAATCGGCGCTCGTTGCGAATCAACTCTCTCATCTTAGCCTGATCGGCTGCGCACTCATCAAGATAGGTTTCATCAGTGATGCCTGCACGATGACGGATAGCCTTGATGACATCGTAGGCAGAATAAGTATGAGTGCCAGTGCCCTTAGGTCCCCAAGCCTCATTGGCAGCCTCAGCATAATCAAGGAAGAACTCTGTGTAGCGAGCCTTGCAATCATACTTCACCACTGTTGACTGAGAGGAAGGATTACAGTTGGCTGACATTCGGAGCAGCTTCTTCATATAGTAGCCTGTACGGGTAGAAGCATCACGGCGACCGATACCGTCATCGCCCGAAGAACTACCAGTCTTGATTACCTTGTTATCAACTCCCGCTGTTGCTCCATTATAAATAATGTATTTAGCCAGACGAGGGTCACGGTTGGCGTATGGATTATTCTCATCATATTCACTGCGTGAATCGGTGATAGGATAACCCTTGGCATCTGGGAAGGCATCTACCAGATTCTGGGTAGGATTGGTTCTGCCGCTTCCGTAGAGTGATGGAGGGAAATTGTTCTTCTCATCATCGATTTCCTTATCATTCTTTGTACTACGCCAGATGATTTCAGGAGGATTAGAACCATTCTTCAATCCACTCATCTCTGTATCGTTGTCATAATAGGTCAAACCCGTTGATGGCAAACCTGCAGGGCCACCCACATAGTCGATAATCTCGGCTGCTGCATCGGCTGCCTGTGCCCATGTCACGTTGTTCTGAGAAGCATCCTGGAATGCAGGGCTGGCAGCGAGCAACAAAGTGCGAGCCTTGATGGCACGGAGAATCAAGCCATTGATCAACTGGCGTGCATTCTCACCCATCACCTTATTATATATACCCATCTTAGCATCTTTTTCAGAAGTAATCTCGGGTATATTCAAAATGTCGTCATACTTGGTTGGAACTTGAGCATCGCTTGTCAATGGCTCATAAACCATTGGAAGCAACTTGTCTGCCTCTTCAATGTTCTTCAAGATAAAGTCAACCTGCTGCTGGAATGTCTTACGAGGCTGATTGAAATCATCATCGGTTCCTACATAGCCATCAAACAACTGAGAGCCGAGCAACTTGCCGCTGGCATCATAGCCGGCATGAGCACGGAGCAGATAGTAAGCATGGGTGGCAAGTAGTCCATAAGCTTCACCTTTGAGACGACGCTGCTTCAACTGATTTTCGTAGGGATTCTTCAAAAACTCTATCTTTGACACATCAGAATTGAGGAAGATATACAAATATTGCATGGAAGAGAGGTCGCTGTTCCAACGTCCTATTGGGTCCCAACTCTGCACGGTCCAAGAACCAGTGGCATACTTAGACCAAGCGGCATTCTTCTCGTTGGTAACGGCATCATCAGTAGCCACATCAGTACCTGTACCCTTCTCGTAACTTGGCAGGTTTCGATAAGCAGTAAGCACAAATCCCTCCGACATGATAGGATCATTCTCCATGTCTTTGATATCCTTCATGTTCTCTGGAGCAGGAGTGAAGACATCATCACATGCCGTCAACAATGCCGCAGAGGCCAATATCGTGATTATATTTCTTAGTTTCATCATTATTACGTTGTCTTATTGTTCTATATCTAAGAAGTTATTTTTTCTCAACAGTCTTTAGAACTTCATCTTCAAACCGATGTTGTAGAAGCGACAATATGGAGCTCCATAACTGGTATCCATATACTTGTGGTGCTTGCTGATGGTGAGAAGGCTCTCGCCCAAGAAGTAAACACTCATGCCTTTTACAACCTTGTTTTCAAACCAACTAGATGGCATATCATACGTAAGCTGCACCTTGTTGAGGTTGAAGCAATCGGTACTGTAAATCCAGAAAGTGGAGTTACGGAAATTATTGGTATTGTCCTTGGCTGTCAAGCGTGGATAAGTAGCAGTTGCAGCTGTCTCTGGAGTCCAGCGGCCACGTACCACGGATGTGTACTTGGACTGATTATAAATCCAGTCATTGTTCATCATCGCCTTGGCCCCCATCTGACCGGTACCAGCTACAAAGAGCGTAAACTGCTTCCAGTTCAAGGTAAGGTTCACACCGTAGATGAATGGACAAGCACTCCAGCCCCACTTACCTAATACAGTCTGGTCGTTGCCATCAATTTTTCCATCGCCATTAATATCCTTGTACTTCAAGTCTCCAGCCTTGATTTCGCCGAAGGTATGGTTTGGCACAAAGTTAGGGTCATCTTGGCTCAAGTTAGCCTTCATGTTATCAACATCTTCCTGAGTAAAGAACCCTTCGCAAACATAACCACGCATCACATCGAGAGCTTGTCCCTGCGCATTCATGTAAGCATATTCATTCACCTCTTCACGCTTATTAACCTTGCTGCTGAACACCATACCCGTTAAACCAAGCTGTGCATTCACCTTACCAATCTCCTTCTTCAAGTTTACGGCAAAGTCGAAGCCCTGACGCATATCCTCGTTGTAGTTCAAAGATGTAATAAACGAGCCATCTCCACTCAACCAAGAAGGATAGATGGTAGCAGTACCAGCTGTGAGCAAACCAGATGTCAACTGATGGAAATAGTTCATGTCAACACTTACCATGCCACCCAAGAGCGATGCATCCAAACCGATGCGCCATTCCTTACGCTTCACGAAATCGAGTTGCTCATTGCTTCCACGCTTAGAAATTGTGGTATAAGTTCCGTTACCACCACCTTCATTCCAAGTATACCAACCGCCCTTGACATCATAGTATCCTTGATAAAGATAGTAATCGGAGATGTCGATATCCTGATTCAATACAGAGTAAGAAGCATTAATCTTCAAATCATCAAAACATGGGAGTGCGTCCTTAAACCACTTTTCCTGACCAATTCTCCAACCCAATGTTCCTGATGGAGAAAGAGCGTTGCGATGACCCTCTGCCAACTTGGATGAGTGA
>ERZ1027181.1456-NODE-1456-length-10779-cov-9.264174_pt1 | contig 10779 bp, 7 predicted proteins | sample MGYA00519247_ERZ1027181 | MGnify/ENA primary metagenome ERZ1027181 (study PRJEB26926, sample SAMN06164415) | human gut metagenome | biome: ENVO:00009003; feature: ENVO:2100002; material: ENVO:00002003 | host: Homo sapiens | place: USA | collected 2012 ...
AGCAATCAATTCTGTGCCTTCTGTCGTATGACGCGCAGCGTCTATACGCTCTGTGGATTCCAAAACTTTAAGCCCGTAGGCTTCTGTGTGGTCTGTGCGTTCTGTGGGAACTACAAGCAAAGGAGATACAAGTACAAGAGCCTCTCCCCGATAAACTGCAATTTACAATTCTATCACTCCAAATTCTGGATGAACCTGTTTTTGTTGGTGCCAGATATCGGATGTGGAGCAATAGAAGGCTATATGCGAGCCGAACTTTGTTTATATTACTATCCCAATTAGCCCAGTACCGTTTTTAGTACCATATAACTGGTACTGCAGTTTCATATAACTGGTACTGGAGTTTCATATAACTGGTACTGCAGTTTATATTGACTGGTACTGGGGTTTATATTAATATACAAGCAGCTTGCATCTATATGCCTGCATTTTTTCGAATATTTTGTCACCTAATTCAGTATGTTTCATTGTTTTTTCAGAAAAAGTCGCTATCTTTGTAGCTCTTCGCATTGAAGGACAGAATATTTATAACAATTACGCCTGAAAACGTATATATTACGCTCAAAAACGTATAAACCAAAAAGATATGGATAACAATACAGTAAACAATGTTGACAACCTGGAGGTAAAACCCCACTCATGTGCCGACTCGCAGAACTTTTGGCTGTGGCTCGGAGCGCTTGTCATTGGTGGCGTGCTTGGTATGCTCGGCATCGAATGGATAAATACGGCTGCCAACTTTATAGCCACAGTCTTTACACGCTTGTTCCAGTTCATAGCCGTGCCTACTATTGCTTTGGCCGTAACTATTACGCTTGCAACATTCGGAACACGTAAGGACACGGGCCGAATATTCCGCCGTACCATTACCTATACTCTGCTTACAACGATAGCTGCTTCGGCTGTGGGCATGTTGCTCTATCGTATTATCAGTCCCGGCAACTTGCCTACCGAACTTGTGCATAGCAGCAAGGCTGCCGACGCTATACCGCATGAGGTACAGGGTGCCGCGTCTTATTACGAATATGTGTTGGGCATTGTGCCCGACAACATTATGCGACCCTTCTTCGATGGCAACATTCTCTCCGTGCTTCTTATTGCCGTTGCCGTGGGCATAGCGCTTGCCAAGATGCCCGATACCGATAACAAACGCACGCTGATGAGCGGACTATCTGGTCTGCAGGACCTTGTGTCAAAGCTCATCCATTGGCTTATCCACGCCTTGCCATTAGGCATTCTTGCCTTTGCAGCACAATTGTCGGCTGAGGTTTCGACAGGAGTAGTGGTGTCGTCTATAGGCAAGTATGTAGCCGTGATATTGGGTGGCAATGTGTTGCAGTTCTTTGTTGTGCTGCCATTGTTCTTGGTGGCTCGTGGATTAAATCCAATAAAGGTTATGCGCGCAATGACGCCAGCTGTGCTTATGGCTTTGTTTACCAAGAGCTCGGCAGCTACATTGCCGGTGACAATACAAAGTGCTGAGGAACGATTGGGCGTAGATTCAAAGGTGGCGCGATTTGTGCTTCCTATCTGTACAACCATCAATATGAATGGCTGTGCAGCCTTCATCTTCGTAACCTCATTGTTTGTTATGCAGAATGGGGGAGTGGATTTATCGCTTTCCACAATGATAGTATGGCTCTTTATATCCGTAATTGCTGCTATAGGCAATGCCGGTGTGCCAATGGGCTGCTATTTCCTTACACTATCTCTGATGTCGGGTATTGGTGCCCCGATAGCAATATTAGGAATCATCCTACCCGTTTTCACTGTGCTTGACATGATAGAAACAGCCGAAAATGTATGGTCTGACTCGTGTGTTGCGGCAATGACCGACCACGACCTTAAGAGAGGATAATAAAAGAGAGGGTGTCAAAATGGAAGTTAAAGGAAGTTTTGGCCCCCTCTCTTTTTAATTATAATACCTTTCCTCCGAGCACCACTTGCTTTACTATAGGTGTGGTGTAGGCGTAAGGAATGTAGTAGACCGACGGTAGTGGGGTAGTAATAAAGAAGTTTGCCACTTTTCCTTTGGCTATGCTACCATAATTCTTGCTTTCGCCCATAGCGAATGCGCCGTTGATTGTTGCGGCATTAAGAGCCTCGTTGGGCTGCAATCTCATCTTTATACAAGCCAATGAAACCACAAACTTCATATCTCCCGAAGGTGTAGAGCCTGGGTTGTAGTCGCTGGCAATTGCCACTCCCAATCCGGCGTCTATCATCTTGCGACCCTTGCCATAAGGCATGTTAAGGAAGAATGAAGTACCTGGCAATAGGGTAGGCATAGTATTGCTATCGCGCAGAATGTCAATTTCCTCCACCGTCATACTTTCGAGATGGTCTACCGACAAAGCATTATGTTTAACCCCAATCTCTACACCACCCGACGATGCAAGTTCGTCTGCATGAATTTTTGGCCGCATTCCCCACGTGGCAGCAGCTTCAAGAATACGGGCAGTATCCTTGGTTGTAAAGAATCCGCGATCGCAAAACACGTCCACAAAATCGGCAAGGCGTTGACGTCCCACCTCAGGTATCATCTCGTTGATGATAAGCTCCACATACTCGTCTTGCGACATGCCTCGAGCTACGGCGTGCGCTCCAAGGAATGTAGACACAATCTTTGCTGGCGAACTCTCCTTCATACGTTGTATAACGCGTAGCATCTTAAGCTCGTCTTCAAGGTTAAGGCCGTAACCGCTCTTTATCTCTATACATCCGGTGCCCTTCCTTATTATCTCGTCCAGACGTGTCATTGCCTGACGATACAAATCGTCCTCCGAAGTGTTGTGCAAGAGATCAGCCGAATTGAGTATACCACCACCACGTTTAGCTATCTCTTCATAGCTAAGTCCGTTGATTTTGTCAACAAACTCTCTCTCCCTACTTCCTGCATAAACGATATGCGTGTGCGAGTCGCACCATGATGGCAACACCATTCCGCCTTCTGCGTCTATGGTGTTGTCTATATCCGATATAGGTGGCATGCCGTCTGCCGTACTGCCAAACTGGGCAACGCGTCCGTCTTCTATAAGTAGCCAGGCATTGTCAATGGTGTTGAATGTAGCCATCTCCTTACCTTGCAGACGTGGTTTGGGTTGGTATTCAATACCGGCAAGGCAACTTATGTTCTTTACAAGTTGTTTCATAGTATTACTTCCTCAAGAAATCAATAGAGTGTGCAATATGTGGATACATTACCTCGTCGTCAACTATGAATGGCACAACCTTGCGGTAGTTGTTGTGTATAGTCTCTATTATTTCAGACGACCTTAACGGGCGACGGAAGTCGAGTGCCTGTGCCGCGTTAAACAACTCAATGGCAAGCACACGTTCTGTATTTAGCACAACCTTGTACAGTTTGATGGCAGCGTTGGCGCCCATACTTACATGGTCTTCCTGACCTTGGCTTGACGGAATGCTATCTACAGACGATGGTGTAGCCAACGATTTGTTGAGGCTTACTATAGAGGCAGCTGTATACTGAGGTATCATAAAGCCACTGTTAACACCTGGATTGGCTACAAGGAAACTGGGCAAGCCACGTGTGCCACTAACCAACTTGTATATACGACGTTCGGATATATTGGCAAGCTCGCACATGGCAATAGCAAGAAAGTCCATAGGCATGGCTATTGGTTCGCCGTGGAAGTTGCCTGCTGATATTATAATATCTTCGTCTGGACAAACAGTAGGATTGTCGGTAGCCGAGTTTACCTCCACGTCAACCACCGACCTTACATATTCTATAGTGTCCTTCACCGTGCCGTGTACTTGCGGAATACATCTGAACGAATAGGGGTCTTGCACGTATGTCTTGGGTTTCTCAATAATCTGACTGCCCTCAAGAAGCTCTCTCATACGAGCTGCCGTAACAATCTGTCCCTTGTGTGGACGCACTTGGTGTACTGCATCTGTAAAGGGAGCTGTAAGTCCGTAGTAGGCATCCAACGACATTGCGGCAATCTTGTCGGCCCAATCGCTAAGGCGTATAGACTGCAACAATGCCCATACGGCAAAGGCTCCCATATTCTGCGTACCATTGAGCAAGGCAAGACCTTCTTTTGAGGCAAGTTTTATAGGTTGCCAGTCGAACTTCTGTAGAACTTCAGCTCCAGACATAACCATGCCTTTGTACTCTACCTCACCCAATCCTACCAAAGGTAGGCTGAGATGGGCAAGTGGAACTAAATCGCCAGAAGCGCCAAGCGACCCTTGCATATAGACTACAGGATATATCTCGTTGTTGAAGAAGTCGATAAGGCGGTTGACAGTATCAAGCTGACATCCCGAGAAACCATAGCTCAACGACTGTATCTTGAGCAATAGCATAATCTTTACAATATCGTTAGGCACACGGTCGCCAGTACCACAGGCATGCGACATCATAAGGTTTATTTGTAGTTGAGCCAAATAGTCGGATCCGATACTAACGTTGCAAAGCGAGCCAAATCCAGTAGTGACACCATATATAGGTGTGGTAGATTCGGCTATCTTGCGGTCAAGATACTCGCGGCAGTCAACGATACGCTTGTGTGCATCATCGCTTAATTCTATTTTGTATCCACCATATACTATCTCGCCAATACGCTCGATAGAGAGGTGTTCGGCTGAAATCTTGTGAATATTCATAAACTTAGGCTTTAGGATTGTTGGTTGTAATAGGATTTTTTAGTTGGTGTATTTGTTGATGATGTCGTCGTCCACAATGTTAGGCATTGTTACCTGCAAGCCATGCGAACGCATCATCTCGCGCTCAATACTGTGTATAGAGCCTTCGTTGCGTGCCCATGCACGTCGGGCAATACCATTGTTTACATCCCAGAAAAGCATCTCTTTGATGTGGCGATCGCTGTCCTTGCTTCCGTCTATCACCATACCGAAGCCACCGTTGACAACCTCGCCCCAGCCTACACCTCCGCCATTATGCAACGATACCCATGTGGCACCGCGGAAGGAGTCGCCTATAACGTTCTGTACAGCCATATCGGCACAGAATTGTGAGCCATCGTAAATGTTGCTTGTTTCGCGGAAAGGCGAGTCGGTACCTGATACATCATGATGATCGCGCCCAAGTACTACGGGACGTGAGATTTCGCCCTTGCGTATTGCCTCGTTGAATGCCAGGGCTATCTTAGAGCGTCCTTCGGCATCGGCATAAAGGATACGCGCCTGCGAACCTACAACAAGATGGTTGCGGCTTGCCTCACATATCCAGTGGATATTATCAGCCATCTGTCCCTTTATCTCGTCTGGTGCGCTCTGCATAATCTCTTGCATAACACGTGCAGCTATCTCATCGGTCTTGGCAAGGTCGGCTGGGTTGCCCGATGTGCATACCCATCTGAATGGCCCGAATCCATAATCGAAGAACATCGGACCCATTATATCTTGCACGTACGACGGATATCTGAACTTGCCATCCTCATTACATATGTCGGCTCCAGCTCGTTTCGACTGCAAAAGGAAGGCGTTGCCATAGTCGAAGAAATACATGCCGTTTGCCGACAGACGGTTAATTGCAGCCACTTGTCTACGCAATGAAGCCTGTACGTGTTCGCGGAACTCATCGGGGTTATCAGCCATCATCTTCTTTGATTCTTCTAATGTAAGGTCGGCAGGATAGTATCCTCCTGCCCATGGATTGTGCAGAGAAGTTTGGTCGCTGCCTATATCCACGTGTATGCCCTCATCGGCAAGACGCTCCCAAAGGTCAACCACATTACCCACGTATGCCATAGACACCGTACGTCTGTCGGCTACACTCTTGCGTATAGCCGGTATCAATTCGTCAAGATTGTCGTGAAGCTCGTCCACCCAACCTTGGTCGTAGCGCTTCTTTGCTGCAAGTGGGTTTATCTCTGCCACTACGCTTACCACGCCGGCTATATTGCCTGCCTTAGGCTGTGCACCCGACATACCTCCAAGGCCAGACGATACAAACAGCATTCCGTGTATGTCATGCGCCGCGCCTTTGGCTTTTATCTGCTTGCGGCAAGCATTTAGTACGGTTATGGTGGTGCCGTGTACAATGCCCTGCGGACCTATATACATATACGATCCAGCAGTCATTTGTCCGTACTGGCTTACACCAAGAGCGTTCATGCGCTCCCAATCGTCTGGCTTCGAGTAATTGGGTATAACCATGCCGTTGGTTACTACCACTCTCGGTGCATTTTGATGTGATGGGAACAGGCCAAGCGGATGTCCCGAGTACATAACAAGGGTTTGTTCGTCGGTCATCTCGCTAAGATATTTCATCACAAGGCGATATTGAGCCCAGTTTTGGAAAATAGCTCCGTTGCCTCCATATACAATGAGTTCGTGCGGATGCTGTGCTACCTCAGGGTTAAGATTGTTCTGAATCATCAGCATTATTGCAGCTGCCTGCTCGGAACGATGTGGATACTCGTCTATCGAACGGGCATACATCTCGTAACGAGGACGATAGCGGTACATGTATATACGGCCATACTTGTTGAGTTCGTCGATAAACTCGGGGGCCAAATCGGCATGTAGATGCTTGGGAAAGTAGCGTAGTGCATTGCGCAGAGCAAGCTGTCGCTCCTCGTGTGTTAGTATTTCCTTGCGTTTAGGCGCATGGTTTATGGTGTTGTCGTATGGCATCGGCTCGGGTAGAAAGTCGGGTATGCCAAGCTTAATTTCTTCTGAAAAGGTCATAGATTAAAATTTTATGGAAGTCCAATACTTATAACTTACTCTCCACTAACGCTGTAATCTCCGCCTCCTCCTTATTAGCCTTAGCTATAAGTTCGTTAGCCTCACCTATTAATGCCTCAGCCTTAGCGCGGTCTTTCAGCGATCCTGCATTAATCTTTACGTTCATGCCGGCTCCAAGTACAGCGGCACGTGCAGCCAATGCACCTACACCCGCATCCGATACGCTGTTAGGATTGCCGGTCTCTACCATCTTACGGCAAACATCAAACACCTCGAACGAGGTCTTCATAGTATCAAGCGGCACCTCTGCAGCAAACAATGTAGCCGTTTGTATAGCTTCCGATCGGGCCGTCTTCTCTTCAGGAGTGTTCTTAGGCATGCCGAATGCAGCCATAATACGGTTGAAAGCTTCGGTGTCCTCGTCTACAAGATGCAACAAACGCTCTTGCAGAGCCATACCCTCTTCGGCTACATTGGCAAACTGTTGCCATTGCTCGTCCCAACCAGGTTTATGACTTGACAGATTGGCAACCATTGTGGCCAACGATGCACCTAATGCGCCCATATATGCCGATACAGAACCACCGCCAGGAGCCGGACTCTCGCGTGAAGTCTCCTCGGCAAATCCCTTGACAGTAAGGTCAACCAATAGATTATGCTTTTCGTCATCGGCTGCCATTACATATTCTATAATCTTCTCTTCAGGCTTAAACTCCTTAAGGTCAGATAGTCCTAACGACTTGATAGCAATGTCGAGAATGTCCTTTTTGGGTATGCCGGCAGAACGCTGCTGCTTGGCAAGGAAGTAACGTCCAGCTTCGATGAGCGTGCGTTCGGGAACAAGACCAACAATCTCGGTTCCTGTAACTCTTAAACCTCTGTTTTGTGCACAGCGGCAAACTTCGTCGAAAGCCTTGTGCAGCGGAGTGACATTGATGTTGGTTATATTCATCGACACTTGCGCAATGCCATACTCGTCGATGTACCAGCCAATGGCCTTGGTACACTTCAAGGTGCCAGGCTTCATGATAGGAGTACCGTCGGCATAGAGAAGTTTTTTGCCTGTAATAGGATTACCCTCTCGCATAGGTCTGCCTTTCTCTCTCACGTCAAAAGCAATGGCGTTGGCTCGACGGGTGGATGTAGTGTTAAGGTTGAAGTTAACTGCAATAAGGAAGTCTCTTGCTCCTACAACAGTACAACCAGTGCGAGCCACTTGCTCGTCGTAAGGACGTCGTCCAAAGTCGGGAGCTTCGGCATCATTGTCAATACGCTCGGCTATACCCTCGTATTCTCCTTTTCGACAAATAGCAAGGTTTTGGCGTTCTGGGGTAAAGGCGGCAGCCTCGTAGCAATAGCAAGGAATGTTAAGCTCGTTGGCAATACGCTTGGCAAGGTTGCGCGAAATCTCAGCACACTCTTCAAGTGTAATTCCACTTACTGGTACAATAGGCAGCACATCTGTAGCGCCTATACGTGGGTGGGCACCGTGATGCTGGCGCATATCTATTAGTTGTGCGGCTTTGGCTACAGCCTTAAAGGCAGCCTCGACAACGTTGTCGGGTTCGCCTACAAAGGTAACTACGGTTCGGTTGGTGGCTTCTCCAGGGTCTACGTCAAGCAGTTTTACCCCCTTAACGCTCTCAACTTCATCCGTTATCTGACGGATAATGTTCAAGTCACGGCCTTCGCTGAAGTTAGGCACACACTCTACAATCTGCTTCATTTTTGCCATAGTGTAAGGTATTTTGTTAGTAGTAAATATGTTTTGTACATAGGTATTGTCAACGCTGTATAGTCAAAGTCTTAGAGGAAGGCAATTGTCAGTCCAGCCATAACAATGCTAACCATCGACATAAGCTTGATGAGGATGTTGAGCGACGGACCAGAAGTATCCTTGAATGGATCGCCAACGGTATCGCCAACGATAGTAGCCTTGTGGTTCTCGCTACCCTTGCCCTCGAAATGACCCTCTTCAATCATCTTCTTGGCATTATCCCATGCACCACCAGAGTTTGACATGAATACCGCGAGAGTGAAACCTGCTGCAAGGCCACCAGTAAGCAAACCGAGCACACCTGCTACGCCAAGCACCAAGCCTACAACGATAGGGATGACGATGGCAAGAAGCGAAGGAATTATCATTTCGCGTTGTGCGCTACGGGTGCTTATCTCTACACAGCGACCATAGTTAGGTGTAGTCTTGCCCTCGAGTATTCCCTTTATCTCGCGGAACTGTCGGCGTACCTCTTGAACCATAGATTCTGCAGCACGACCTACTGCTCCCATGGTCAATCCACAAAACAGGAATGCTGCCATAGCTCCGAGGAATGCTCCCACCAAAACCTTAGGATTGATGAGGTTCACTTGGAAGAAGTTGATGAAATCTATTGTTGTTGCATTCGTTGGGTCGAAGATGTTGCCTGCAGCATCTACATACTGCTTACCATTCTCTACCGCACGAATCATCGCAATCTTTATTTCCTCTATATACGAAGCCAAAAGTGCCAGAGCCGTCAAGGCTGCAGAGCCAATGGCAAAGCCTTTGCCTGTGGCAGCTGTAGTATTGCCAAGAGCATCCAGAGCGTCTGTACGCTCGCGCACTTCTTCTCCCAGTCCGCTCATCTCTGCATTTCCTCCTGCATTGTCGGCAATAGGACCATAAGCATCTGTAGCAAGGGTGATGCCTAAGGTAGACAGCATACCTACGGCTGCAATACCGATACCATAAAGACCGGTGCTTATCGACTTTGCCGAAAGCGACATGTCGAAACCATTAGCGCAGAGATAGCTCAACATAATGGCTACCGAAATGGTGACAACAGGAATCATTGTAGAAATCATTCCCGTGCCTATACCTTTTATAATAACGGTAGCAGGACCTGTTTGCGAAGCCTCTGCTATCTTCTGTGTTGGCTTATAGCTATGCGAAGTGTAATATTCTGTAGCCTGACCAATCACCACTCCTGCCACCAAACCGCTGATTACAGAGAACGACAATCCAAGCCAATTCTCAATGCCCAACAGATATAATATAATAAATGTGGCAACGGCAATGAGTCCTGCACTTACATTAGTGCCAAGACCGAGAGATTTTAATAGCTCTTTCATCGATGCACCCTCTTTGGTGCGAACTAAGAATATTCCTATTAGCGAAAGGAAAATGCCTATGGCTGCGATAATCATTGGAGCAATGACTGCACGTAGCTGCATGTCGCCATTCATAGCAAAGGCTGTAGCTCCTAAGGCTGCTGTCGACAATATCGAACCGCAATAGCTCTCGTATAGGTCGGCTCCCATACCAGCAACGTCGCCTACATTGTCGCCCACATTATCGGCAATAGTAGCTGGATTTCGTGGGTCGTCCTCAGGAATATTAGCCTCTACCTTGCCCACGAGGTCGGCTCCCACATCGGCAGCCTTGGTGTATATACCACCACCTACACGAGCAAAGAGAGCCTGAGTAGAGGCACCCATGCCAAACGTAAGCATAGTGGTGGTTATAGTGACAAGGGCTGTTGCCTCGCCATCATAAACAGCATTAAGAACAACAAACCAAATGGCAATATCAAGCAATCCAAGACCTACCACAACCAAGCCCATTACGGCACCGCTGCGGAAAGCAATCTTCAATCCCTTGTCAAGACTTGAGCGTGCTCCGTTGGCTGTACGGGCAGAAGCATAAGTGGCAGTCTTCATACCGAAGAATCCTGCCAGTCCTGAGAATAAACCACCAGTAAGGAATGCGAATGGTACCCATGGATTTTGCACCTGTAGCACATAAGCCATGAACGCAAAGATGATAGCGAGCACAACGAAGACAATGGTTACAACCTTGTACTGCTGCTTGAGGTAAGCCATGGCACCCTTGCGTACGTGTGCCGCAATTTCCTTCATTCTGTCGGTGCCTTCCTCCTCTTTCATCATCGAGCAGAAGAAGAACCATGCCATTGCCAAGGCTACAACGCTGGCAATGGGGATTAGCCAAAATACTAATGGGATGTTGTTCATAATGATGTATTAATTAGGTTTGTAATAGATTCGATAGGTCTGTCTCTTATACACATCTGACGCTGCCGACGATACTCCTTGTGT
>ERZ1027181.1458-NODE-1458-length-10776-cov-10.129652_pt1 | contig 10776 bp, 10 predicted proteins | sample MGYA00519247_ERZ1027181 | MGnify/ENA primary metagenome ERZ1027181 (study PRJEB26926, sample SAMN06164415) | human gut metagenome | biome: ENVO:00009003; feature: ENVO:2100002; material: ENVO:00002003 | host: Homo sapiens | place: USA | collected 2012 ...
AAGGCATCGAGCCTTGACTTACAAATGCCGACGCGGGGACGCGTCGCCCCCAGGTGAGGATCCGCCCCCCCAATTAGGCAGACAAACTGCAGTTTATTCTTGTTTCGTTATGGAGGCTTATTTGTTTTGTATATATACAACAAGTCCGTCCTACGTAACGCGTTACGTAAGACGGACGTACTTATTATTGTTGCTGTTGTTCGGGAGCCTCGTCGATGAGGTCCATGAACTGGTCGAGCTTAGGCGTAATGATGATTTGTGTGCGGCGGTTGCGTTGTTTGCCCACGGCTGAGTTGTTAGAAGCCACGGGGTTGTATTCGCCACGGCCAGCAGCGCTCAAACGTTTGGGGTCAACACCATACTGCGTCTGCAGAGCCTGTACGACAGATGAGGCACGAAGGGCAGAGAGGTCCCAGTTGTTGCGAATGTTCTTCTGTGAGATAGGCACATTGTCGGTGTTACCCTCTACCAATACGTCATAGTCCTTATAGTCGGTAATAATCTTGGCAATCTTAGAAAGCGTTTCGCCAGCACGGTCGCCAATCTCGTAGCTACCACTCTTGTAGAGCATGTTGTCGGCCAATGAAATGTAAACTACGCCTTTAAGTACTTGAACGTCAACGTCGTTCATCTCTTGCTTAGAGAGCGAACGTGTGAGTTTGTTAGTCAAAGCTTGGTTCAGCGAGTCACTCTTCGTCTTAGCGTCTACCAATTGCTTGATAAACTTATTCGAAGCATTGATTTCGTCCACCAACTTCGAGATGTTGACATTGCCTTGCTGTACGTTGCTTTGGTACGATGACTGCAACTTGTTATAAGCCTCCTTCATCTCCTTATTGCGTTCTTGCTCTTCCTTGAGGCGAGCGGCCAAGCTTTTAGAGTCAGAGGTATATTCGGCAATGCGTACTTGAGCGTCGTTATAGTCCTTTTGCAGTGTAGCGTGTTCGGTCTTAAGCTGATCGTAAGATGTTTGCACCTCAGCAAGTTTTTTCTTGCTAACGCAGCTTGTCATCAGCAACAAGGCTACCAATGGTGCGAATAGTTTTAAGTGTTTCATATCGGTTTTTGTTGTTGAGTTGTTATGATTTGGGGCGAAAGTTAGGCATTTTGTTTGACGCAACAAATTATTTAGTGTTTTTTTCGAAAATCATGCTAATGATAGGAACGTTTGTTTTTTAGATTTTATTATCAGTATGCGGATTCTTTATGAGTAAAGGCTTATAAAATAAGTTTCTTATACGCAATTATCTTTTCCTTAAATGTTAAAAAGAGACTACGTAATGCCTATTTCTTTGAAGTGTTTCTTGTTTATGAAACATTGTAATTATCTTTGTATGCAAAAAAGAGAATGTATGGCACAAATGAATCTTACTCCATTGGACGATGTGCTTGACAAGCATTTCGGCAAAGTTGGCACTCCAAAACGTGATGCTTTTGAAAGTGATGTGGATGAAGCATTGCATGCTTATAGATTGGGTGAAGCTATCAAGAAAGCTCGCTTAGAACAGAACTTGACGCAAGAGCAACTTGGCGAGCTTATAGGAGTGAAAAGAGCGCAGATTTCTCGATTGGAAAGAGGTTATAGCATAACTATTCCAACTATGAGAAGAGTGTTCAAGGCATTGGGGGTAGTAACTGCAACTATTGATTTGGGAATTGCAGGGAAAGTCGCATTGTGGTAATTTTTATGGTTCTTCCGTTAAATGCATACATAGAATGAGGACTTGTGTGTACAAAAGTTCTGTTCTGCTATTTTCTGCATTTTTAGATGTTATTTTTTTTCGAAAAAAGCCCCTCTCCTTATCCTCATCAATGAGGGGAAAGGAGAGGGGCTATATATGTCTTAGAATAGTTTGGGTTGTCAATTTGCAGTTTATTAGACTGATTTTGCCCAAACAATACGTTAAGCGTTCTACTCTTTCGCTCCGTTGTTAATCCAGTCTTTAATCATTTGCAATTCGGGCTGCTTGGTAATCATGATTTTAGAGTGGTCGTGCTTCCATGCAGTGCTGATGTCAGTAGCGAGTGTTTCGTAGAGGATGCTATTGTCGGCATCAGAGGGAAGAACGCGAAGTTTAGAAGGGTCTTTGTGAGAGGTGACGTTTACCATATCAGCATAGCTATGGCCTTCGGTGAGGTTGAGCGAGGCAGCCCAAGCGTTGCCACTGTGGCAGTTGGCGCACTCCTTGTTGAGTACGGCCGATTGTATGGCAGCATACATGCCCACGTTGAGTGACCCCGCGTTGATGTGAATGGTGTCAGAGGTGGCGGGAGCATCGGCCGAATAGAAAGTGATGATGCGACGACGCAGAGAGTTGGTGACGCAGACCTCAATGGTCTTCACCTCATCAGGAATGCCGACCAACTTCATTGATACGTGGCCGTTGGCATCGGGTAGCACGTTACGTGTAATGCTGGCATACTGATTGTCTGCACTAAAGCCCGCGATGGCCACTGTATAGTTGCTGGGCCAAGAGCTGACACCATCGATGTCCATCTCGACCTTTGCCACACGGCCACTCTCAGTGGGTACGTACTCCTTTTCATAAATGCGTCCGTCGTCACAGGCCGTGCAAAGCAACAATAGGAATAGTAGAGAACTTATGATTGATTTCATTCTTTCTGCTTTTGGGGAACGAGTCTTTTTTGTTGACAAGTTAACGAGTTGACAAGTTAACAGGAAAGTTACTTTATTTAACTCGTTAGCTAAAAAGACAAACTTACTCGTTAACTCGTCAACTTGTTAACTCGTTAACTCGTCAACTTGTTAACTCGTCAACTAATTTAGAAACAATACTGCAACTGAACGGTGGCAGAGTGGGTAGCGAGGCCGAGGTTGTCGTTGTCGCGGTCGAGCTGCGTATCGTGTCCTTTACGACCAGTGTACTGATACATAGCTTGCAACTTGAGGTTACACCCCTTGAAGAAGTAGTTAACACCAACGGCAGGCATGTTTAAGAATCCGTCCTTGCTCGTACTGTTGCGGTTCATAAAGTCGTAGCGAGCAGCTACTTGAACGCGTGGAGCAACGAAATAGCCAGCTTGGACGTAACCACCGAGGTAGTTGTAGTGTTCGTCAATCTTCTGACGCTTGGTGAAACCAACATTCATCCAATACATCTCACCAGCCAAATACAGGCGGTTGTAAATCATCGCAAATTCAGCACCTACACGTGCATCGTTCGTACTCTCGTTCTCGCTCTCCACGTTCATAGAACCTGAAAGGCCAATCAACATCTTCTTTTCGTGTAAGAGGTTGGGATTGCCCTGCGTTGAAGGCATAGTGCCCCAAGGCATATAAGTGAGGCGGCCCGCATAGAGTAGAGAGGGAATGTGCCAATCGTCGCTCAACGTCTTGTTGGCTACGTTTACGCCCGATCCTGTACCATTAAAAAGACCTACTTCATAGCCAAACTTATTGTTGACCACACCGTGCAGCTCAATGCCGAGGTCGAAGCCAGTACTCATTGAAGGCGTTACGGCATTCAGCACGTAAGGCATGATAACGGCCGTGGTGAGTGAAGTGGGGAGTTGGGGAAAGAGCGTTTCGCCCAATGTGGTGAGGTAAGCGTGAGAGAATGGTGTCTTAAACTTACCCACGCGTAGTTGGACGGGATTGTTGAACTTTACATCGAACCATGCTTGCTGTAGCAAGTTGCCGCCCGACTTGGCTGCGTTGAGAGACAAGTTGAAGCTTACTTTATTAAAGGCGCGACCCGTAAAGCCGAGAATGGCATTAGGAATGGCGAACCCTGAGTTTTCGACATTGTCTTGGTTATAAGCTTTGTCAAGGCCTTCGTCGTCGTACCAATTGAAGTTGCCACTGGTCTGTACCAACATATAGGGCTTAAAGATGAAGTCGCCCTTCTTGGTCTGAATGGTGAATCCCTTGCTACCAGCGAGCGAAACGACACCATTGTCAGTATCGAGGTCGACGGGAGCATATTTAATGCGATGTTCGTCAGCACGATGTTTGTGCGGACGTTGTGCAGTTTCTACGTTTGCTGAGTCTGCGTCAGTGGTGTTTACGTTCTCAGCGTTTATGGTAAGTGTGCTTGCTGCAACGAAGGCTGCAAGGCTTAATATTGTTTTGTTCATTTCCTTCTTTTTTTTAGGTTGACGAGTTGACAAGTAGACGAGTTAACGAGCAAGTTAGTTTTTAGTTGATGAGTTATATAAGGTAACTTACCTATTAACTCATCAACTCGTTAACTTGTCAACTCAAAGAGTTCTACAGAGATTCCAAGAATTTAATAAGTGCGTCGCGGTCTTTCTTTTGCATCTTCTTAAAGATGTTCTTTGAAGCCTCGCCTTCACCGCCGTGCCACATGATAGCCTCGATAAAGTTGCGGGCACGACCGTCGTGCATAAAGCAAGTGTGGCCGTCAACCTTCTGTTGCAAACCAATGCCCCAAAGAGGAGTGGTGCGCCATTCGTTGCCGCGTGCCAAACCGCTGCAATAGTTGTCGTTGAGGCCAACGCCCATAATTTCAGACCCCATGTCGTGTAACAAGTAGTCAGAGTAGGGGTGAATGGTCAAACCGCCCAACCAAGGGATGTGTGTGCCATTGAGTAGGGTAGACCCGCGCTTCTTAGTATGCAATGTGGTGACGTGGCAGAGTTGACATTTCGCTTTGTAGAAGTTTTGCTTGCCAATGTTCACCATTTCGCGTTCGGTAATCAGCTTATCGCCATACTGCACCATTTGCGTAGTCGACCCCAAGCGGCGAGCCGGTACGCCGAGGCATTGCATATAAAGGTCGACATTTTCCATTGCTTCCGTCGTAACGTCGAGCCGATTAGAATAAACGAGGCCCATCATGCTGCCGTACTTCTGCTGCGTCTGTCCCTCGCAAATCTCTTCTGGGAAACGGCTATTCGTAGCACCCATATCGCTTGAGAAACCGAGTTCAACGGTGAGGTCGAGGTGTTGTGCTTTGTTGCCCGAAAGGCCAACACCCGTAATGCCCTTTTCGGTGATGTAGTTACAGCGGCCGCTAATGCCATATTCAGGATAGTTGCTCTTAGCCGCCAAAGCTTCTATCTCGGTGGGGTCGAGCGCCATCATTAGTCCCATGCCCACGTGGCGGAGCGGTTGGCGAACACTGATGATTAAGTCCTCAGGTTTAACGGCATCGGCAATGGGTTTGCCGTAATTCTTCATACCATTGGTATACCACTCGCTAATGCGGTATTCAGGATAAGCCAATTCGTAAGTCTCGCCATCGGGGAAGGCGAACTGCTGCTTGTGCCATTTCACCTGCAATTTGCCCTCAGGCTTCATCTCATACTCCTTGCCGTCCTTGCCCACGTAAGTGCCTTGAATGCACTGGTCGTGAAGTACGCGGCCATAGTCGGGGAAGAAGGAGCCATTCTTACGTGTGATGTAAATCAAGCCAGCGGTAAAGCCCGTGCCGCCTGACACGGTGCAGAAGCCGTCTTTGTCGACCTTGCTTTCATCGTAGTTGGCCCAAATGGCAGGTTTGGTGCGACCTGTAGTCATGTGGCAACTCTTGCACGAGAAGCCTGCGTAGAGCGGACCAAGGCCACCCGCTTCTGGGTCGGTGCCGCTTGGTGCGGCGTTGTCGTAAAGTTTATTGCCTGAATTAAATCGAGCCAAGTATTTGCCGCTCACCCAATTGGCCTCAACGTCATAGGCCGTTGATGAGTTTAGGAAGATAGTAGAGATGTCGGCCGAGAGGGCATAGCCTTCGGGCACGGTGATGTCCGTCACCGTTATGCCCTCATCGTCACTACAAGCCGTGAGGGCAAGCAGTGCAGCACCTACTATCCAACTATGTCTTAGAAAACTGTGAATCATTGCTATTTTCTTTGTTGATAAGTTGACGTGGTAACGAACTCATAGGGTAATGAGTTGACAGGTTAATGGGGAAGTTCTTATTTTCGTCAACTTTTTTAAAACGCACATAGGGAGTGAAGCGAAAAAGTGGTGTTTTTCACTTCACTCCGATGTGGAAGGATGAGTTTAATAAGTTTAATGAGTTTATTTAGTTTAATAAGTTTAATGAGATTAGCGAGTAGGAAGTTTAGAGTCGTTATTGAACTTATTAAACTAAATAAACTCATTAAACTCATTAAACTAAATAAACTTATTAAATTTACTTTTTAGACACGGTGCGGGGGTTGCCATCCTTGAAGATTAGGAACTCCAATGTGTGGAAGCCGCGAACGTTTTGTGCAGATTCAACCTTTGCATCGTCGTCGCCGGGGGCCCAGTCAAGGTCGCTCCACTTCTTAGACTTCATGATTTGCATGATACCATTCTGGTCGAGAGGCCAAGAGTCCATGTTGGGGTCGAGACCCAACTCGTCAACAGGACCAAAGAGGAAGGCTTCGCTCGTTTCCCATGGTTCACGAGCTTCCATCCATGCTTTGCAGCAAGCTTCGAAACCTTCGTTAGAAGGATTAGCGGCAAAAGCGTCAACAGCAACCTTGAGCGCGTTGTTTTTCGTAACGAGGTCGCGGTAAGTAGGAACAACTACGTTGTCAACAAAGTTGTTGATGATAGCATTCTTTGTAGCTACGGGCAATTTGATAGCCTCTGTCTTCAAGTTGGTAGCGTCACCCGTAACTTTACCATCTTCAGTTTCAATCTCGCCGAGCACCTTTTGCAATTTCTCGCAAGCAGTCATAGCGTTTTGTGCTTCAACGCTGCCGATGTGGTTGCGGAAGGGCTGAGTGATAGCTTGGATTGCATTCTCAGCATCGGTGATGTACTGGCGCACCTTCGTGTCGATAGCAGTACCTTCGAGTGCCTTAGCCAAAGAGTTCTCAGCAATCTGTCCGTCGCGAGTACCATAGTAAGCGTTGCGAATAGACTTGATGTTGTTGGTATAGTCGTCACGAGAGTGCCAGCTATACCAAGACTCTACAGCGTAGAGGGCTTGCGTCTTTTGGCCACCTATCCACTTAGCATAAGGGTCGCCAATCTTAGAAGAACCAACCTCGTTGGCAATTTCGCCCATCTTCTCTACCATTTCTTGAATGGCTTGGTCAACGTCACCATAACCAGAAGCATTGTCGTGAGCCTTAAAGAGTTCTGCGTAAGACTTGTCGTTGTCACCATACTTCTCTGCCCAGTTGGTATAGAGCTTTTGAGCATCAGACGTGAGCAAGCGAGCTGTATTCATCATGTAGTTGCCCCACGCGTCAGCATTTTCTGAGGTGTAATCAACTGTAGCAGGGTCGTCCTTTCCACGATCGGGGTCGTCATTGTTGTCGCTACATGACACTGATGTAAAGATTGTAGCAGCCAAACCCAAAATGGCTGCGAAAAAGTACTTTTTGTTCATTGTATTGTGTTGTTTGATTAGTTTAATGAGTTGGTTGGTTTAATGAGTTTAATTAGTTTAATGGGTTTAATGAGTTTAAGAGAACCATATACTCATTTGCTCATTTGCACATTTACTTATTTGCACATTTACTCATTTGCACATTCGAAAAGCGTTAGCGTTTCGTAAACCATCCTACGTAAGCTACGCCGATAGAGAACTCGTTTTCGCTATTGTATTTACCCTTGCCAAATAGCTTGCTTGTGGCAAATTGGCGAGTAGAGTAGTCGGCCTTGATGACGAGGTTAGGCAGTGCGTACCAGTTAAGACCAGCGGTCCACTTGCGCGTTTCGGTGCGGCGGTCTTCGGTATAAAGGCCCGCACACTTCTTCTGTGGATTGTAATAGTCGAAGCGAGCGAAGGGGTAGAGCACGGGACAACGCGTACCAGCAAAGATGCCAGCTAAGTTGAGGCCCACTTCAGCACCATAGCTAACGACCTTGTGAGCCACAGGTACTACACGCGTGTAGGGAGATTGGTTAGAAAGTTTCGTATTAACGGCGCTTACCTTGTCGGCATTCGTTAAGTTGCCCCACATGAAGTTGGCGCGAGCCGTAACGATAGAGTTCTTATATTGAGCATCGACCGTATAAATGCGCAATGGAGCGCGGAAGTTATACTCGGTCAACTTATCAGAGTTGGCAGTCGTGTTGGCGCAATAGTAGAACGAAGCCCCTACGCGCAAGCCTGGTACACCATTATAATTGAGACGGAAGGTATAAGCCGGTGAAGTGAAGTTATCCTCTTCGAAGATACCTTGCTTGCCACCTTGTACCCAATTGTTACGATCAAAACCGCAAGCGTTCAGTCCGGTAGTAATCAAGGCTTGGTAGTCAAAGTTGGCATAGTCTTGGCCAAACGTACCGAAGATCTCAAGACCCGTTTCGTGCCACGTTGAAGGGATAATGGTAGTTTCGCCCTCAGGACGTGTAGTGCCAAAGAAGTTAATCGGTTCGTGGTGAGAGTTTGTCAAGCCGATAGGCAGGATGAGGTGACCAGCACGCACATTGAAGGAGGGGTGAATGAGGCGCGTAATGTGGAACTGCTCAAGTGCTACTTCGCCGCCCTTTTCAACCTCCGTTTCGTATTCACCATTTTCAGAGTTTTCAATCTCGTAGGCTGTGCCTACACCGCCTGATTCAAATTCGATCTCAGCACCGAGAATCCACTTCGGTGTGAACTTATAATCAAGGGCGAGTACAAAGCGAGGAATAGAAATCGTGTTGCGGTGGTCGCGTTTGTTGCCGTCGTTGCCGCCATAGAAGCGGTTGATGCCGTAGTTCTTAAAGGCTGCTACCATTTCGCCATAACCACCGAAGCGAAACTTTTGATAGTCCTCATCAGCACTGACTTGGCGTAGCTTCTTCGTGCTGCTTTTTGTTTGAGTCTTGCTCACGGTGTTAACACTGTCAGCCTTTACCTCCGTTTCCACTTCCGTGGCAGAGAGGTTAGCAGCAACGAGTGCGCTAAGGGTGAGCGTTGCAATTTTTGCGTTCATTCTTTATTCTTTATATATTGTATAGTTCCAAATCAATTCTAAAGAAAAAGCAGAGTGGCAAGCCGTGCAAATAGAGGTGTGAATAAAGAATGAATGATGCAAGGTGTGAGAAGCTTGGCAGCCGAACCTGCTGTGTGAGTCATTATTCTTTTTACTAATCTCCTTAAAGTTGTTGTGCGACGAGATGGTTTCAAAAAAACGCGATGTCTCACTTCGAGCCTTTCGGTCTGTGCACTGTCCCCACATCCTTTTTGCCGCTTGCCAACTCTGCTTTATTTTTTATCTGTTCCCTTCGTCTTTTTCGTTTCCTTCGTCTTTTTAGCTTTCTTTTGCTTCTTCTCAGACTTAGATACTTTCTCTTTCTTCGCAGGGCGGTTGGGAGGTGTGGCGCATGTCATGCCGTCAATGTGTGGCCCTGCCGAAAGTTCAGTGTTGGCAGTGGTTGAGGCTACTCCTATTATAAGGAGTAAGGTAGCACCTAAAGCCAACTTTAATGCTAAATGTTTCATTGCATTAATTATTAAATTTTTCGAGTGCAAAGTTACGGAGTGTAAAAGGAGGGTACAATCACCCGCTTTTAGCAAAAAAAGTGAGTATAGGGTGAAGTGTTTTTCGTTCATTCTACCCTATTAAAACATAAAATACCCAAAAGTGGGTACATAAACATTTTGACGGAATGTTTAAATTTGCAGGCGTGAAAAGTAACAGAGCTAACAAGTAGACAAGTTAATGAGTAAGAATTTCAATCAATTTTTAAGGTGATTTGTCTGTTAACTTGTTAACTCGTCAAAGAAGAAAACGTCAAAGAAGAAACGCGCGATGGTATATAATAGCACCTATAATTATAAGGAAACCGATCACATGTGCGATGTGATTTGCGACGAACCCTCATTGCTGCAAATGATATCGCGTTTTGGCATACCCCTTGGCGTGGGCGATCAGACTGTGCGACAGGTGTGTGAAGCACACGGCGTTGATACGGCCACCTTCTTATCAGTGGCCAATTTTATTCGTCGAGGAGCACGAGGGGCGGCCGATAGCATCGACCAAGTGTCTGTAAAAAGTTTGACAAATTATCTAAAGCAAGCGCACAGTTACTTTCTTGACTTTCAGTTGCCAGCCATACGCCGTAAACTACTTGAAGCACTCGATTGCTCGCAGCCGGGCGAGGTGTCGTATCTCATCTTAAAGTTCTATGACGACTATATGGGCGAGGTGCGCAAACACATGCAACATGAAAATCGCAAAGTGTTTGGTTACGTAGACCAACTCTTGCAAGGTCGCCGCACGGGAGAATATAGTATCTCGCAGTTCGCGCGCGGTCACAATAGCATTGACGTTAAATTGCAAGAGCTCAAAAATATTATTATAAAGTATTATGCTCCTACCGAGCAGGCCGAATTGTTGAACAACGTATTGTACGACATCTTTACCTGTGAGGCCGACCTTCGCATTCACTGTCAGGTAGAGGACGACATCTTCGTTCCAGCGGTTGAAATACTTGAGAAGAAAGTCGGTGTGCAAGAAGCTCCTGTCGTAGAGGCAGACGAAAAGCGCCCCGAAGATACCCTCTCAGAGCGTGAGCGTGAGATTGTACACTGTGTAGTATGTGGCTTGGCCAACAAACAGATAGCCGACCAACTCTGCATCTCGCTCAACACCGTACTCACGCATCGCAAAAACATCGCACGCAAACTCAACATTCACTCTGTTGCAGGGCTCACCATTTATGCTATTGTCAACAAAATCGTCAATATTGACGAATTGCAGAAGTAGCTGTTTACGTCTCCCTATAATGTATTGTGTGGGTAAACTGCCTAATTGGGGGGCGGGTTTTCAACCCGCGGCAGCAGCATGCCTTGCACTATCTTTGCTTATAGTCGCTTAGCGCGAGAACATACATAACATACAATTTTACATACTTAT
>ERZ1027181.1461-NODE-1461-length-10759-cov-19.162743_pt1 | contig 10759 bp, 7 predicted proteins | sample MGYA00519247_ERZ1027181 | MGnify/ENA primary metagenome ERZ1027181 (study PRJEB26926, sample SAMN06164415) | human gut metagenome | biome: ENVO:00009003; feature: ENVO:2100002; material: ENVO:00002003 | host: Homo sapiens | place: USA | collected 2012 ...
GATATGTGAAAGGTAAGTCTGCAAGACGAACACTTGCCACTTTATCATACATATTGCTTGCCACATGGATTTTGCTCCTAATATTCTTATTTATTGCTATGTATGTAATGACAATTGGCGAGGCTCACCATTAACCAGAGGTTACTCACTTTCTCCTACTCTTTGGTGTCTTGTTACGGATTAGTGTGTCATACTCGTCCTGCGCTTGCTTGATGCCAGTGTCACCCGTGACCGTGTTCACCGTGACGAAAGGCTCGCTCAATCGCTTCTCCAATTGCTTCATCGTATCAGCATAACTCTGCATAGCCTTTGTATTCTGCACGATTGCAGCCGTAGCCAGTCCGTCCGACTGCTGCTGCACGATGATAGGCTGTTGCTGTTGTGGCGTGCTATATGCAATAGGCGCAATAGTCCGACTCACATCATCGGCTCGTAAGGATCCGATGGTGTTAGTCCGCTGCGCATAGTCCATGGCGTTGATGATGGGACGCGCAACTGGGTTGGCAAGCATCTCCTGCGACGCCACCCATTCCCCGGCATGAACCACGCCCACCTCCTCATATTTACTGCCATTAGGTGTGAAGCCACCCTTTGCATAGCCCTGGCTTTCACTCGCTTGCTGCTGCTTTTTGATTGCAGCAATCTGAATAGCTCCTGCAGCCACCGCCATTGCAGCAGCCACTGGTGCCAGGATATAACCCACAAGCGGAATTGCCGCTGCCGAGCCATACGCCGATATGGCGTTCTGTGCCGTCTGCGCCACCGCTTGTATCACCTGCATGGCAAACATCTTTTTGTTCGCCTCGTTCTTTTTCTTTGCCAGCTCCTTCTGCTTCTGTTCTTCGAGCTTCTTCACCTTGTAGTTGTTGCCCTCCGCTTGCGATATCTCCTTGTCATACCGCTTCTCGATGGTAGCAGTCTGTATCTCCAGTTCCGCTTGAATGAGCGAAGTCATGCCCGAAAATATCGATGACATACCCGACGTTAGCGTGTCGAAAGAACCCTGCACCGCCTGTCCGAGGTCCGAGTTCAGCCACTCCGTGATGTCCTCCGTCATGTTTTCGAGGAAGTTCTTACTCGTGTCGTTATACTCCTGGCCGTACTTCTTCGCCAGTGCCACCTTAGCCTTTTGATACGCTTCCTCGATACGCAACTTCTCTTGGGCATCGTCACCAGCAGCCTTTATCTCCTGGGCATACACTTCATCCAAAGCGGAAGAGTCCTTATCATACTTCTCCTTTTTCTCCGACTTGTTATCCCCGAAGTAGTCCTCTTTGATTTTGGCAAGCTCCTTCTGATGCTTCTTCTCGTTGTCCTCTATGGTCTTCTGATTACGCTTTTGGTTTTCAACGAGCTTATTCTGATAATTCTTCTGCGCTTGCAGCTGTTCCTTAGAACCATCCGTGTAGACCTTTGTCAAACGGCGCAGATGCTCCAACTCCATGAGTTCAAGCGCGTCATCAAACGTTTTTTGATCCACCTTTCCATCAATGTACCGCTGCTTCTCCGTAGCAACAAGTTCATTGTAATAGTCGTTCTCCTGCTTAGCCGACTGCACATTCTTGTCATCAGTGAGCTTCTTCTTCGCCTCATAGTACGATGCTTCAGCCTCCATCTTCTGCTCCGTCGATGCCTTTTTGTTCGCCATGACCTTCTGATTGTACTCGATATCAATTTCCGTCATGCGGTTCGTGTACTCCTCGAAGTCCTTCTCACCTTTGGCATACGCAATGCGGTTGAGAGCCTGCTCTCTGGTCTTCCAGTCCTTTTGCGGTTTCAGAACCTCCTCAGTCTTCGTTTTCTTGTCCGTCTTAGGAGGCGTGTATGGAGGGTTCTGCGTCTGCTGTTCCTGCTTCTGTTCTTTCTTCGCGTCATTGAGTGCCTCCTTCTTGATGTCTTCGCCATATATGCCTAAGATGTTCGCCTCACGCTGGTCAAGCTCCGCCAGGTCCTCCTTTGTCTTTGCAAGCGCACGTCTGTTCGAGGCACGCAACGAGTTGACACCCAACTGCACCACCTTTCCCTCCTGACCAGGCATAACCGTTTCCGTCCTTGCCTCCATCTCATCCATGGCAACGACACGCTCCTGCCTCTGCTTTTCCAGATTAAGGTCGACACGCTGCTTTCCGATATCACGCAACTTATCCTTGGCACCCTCAATCTCATACTTGCGAGTCAACGACTTCAAGTAATCATCAAGAGCCTTCTTATTCTCCTTATACTTGCCCGTGGTATCATCCAACTGGGCATTATAGTTCGGAATAATCTTGTTGAGCGCATCAATCGCCGTGTGTCTGTCCTTCAACGACTGCGTTTCATCGCGAGCCACCGCAATGAGCGCATCAATCTTGTTCTTCTCGTCGATGATGCCCTCCTGTCCACGCTTGCGTATCTCCTGCAAGTCCTTTTCTGCTTGCGACACCTCCGTCATCTTCTTGTATAGCTTATAAAGAACCGCACCGAGAGCAATGGCTCCGGCTGCTATCGCACCATAGCCCGATGCGAGAAGGGCACCCTGCTTTTTGAGGTCCGACATCAGCCATGACTGACGTACCCAGTTGCCCTGCAATTTGGCAAGTCCCATTTGAAGGAGCAAATGAGCTGCATGTAATGTAGCTACCGTAGTCTTGTATGCCGTAGTCGCAGCCTTGGAAATGACGAGCCACGCATAATGCGCCTTGAAGGCAATGTTTGAAGCGTTCACCGCAATCTTATAGGCAATGAAAGCTGCTGTCAGCGAAGCCAAAGTAAAAGCGTTCTCCTTGATGAACGTGATAGAAGTAGACATGAACTTCAACAACAACGTGGTGGAAGATATGACATGCTTCATTATCGGCTGCAGCTGCTCACCGAGTGCCACCGCCATCTCCGTCACACCCTTGCGAGCCTTGTCAAGTCCTGCCTGTACCGTACTGTTCTGCACATTGAACTCATTTGTGACAGACGTACCCTCCGCAAACGCCTTAGTAGCTTCCTCCTGCTCCCACCGCACCATATCGAGGTTGCCAGCAAGAGCCGAAATCACCTGCGCAGCACGAGCACCATTCTCGCCCATGTCCTTGAATACTGGTGCCAGCACATCGATGTTGCCGAGTTCGTGAAGACGATCCAGTAACATGAGAAGTCCCTCGTTAGTGCTCTTCTTCAGCGTTTCGTTGAACTCCTTCGCATTAAGTCCCGTAGCCTTGATGATTTTGTCGTTCTCCTTGAACATATCCATAATGACTTTGGAAACAGCAGTTGCCGACATCTCCACCGCCTGTCCCTGGCTATCCAGCACCGCAGCGAAGCCCATGATTTCCGGGATAGTCATCTTCGCCTGGGCACCCACGCCAGCCATGCGCTGTGTGAAGTTTGCGAGATATGGAGCCGAAGCCGTGCAGTTCTGTGACAACTCATTAATAACGGAACCCACGGCAAGCAGAGCCTTCTCCGTGCCGAGGCGTTCCTCGTCACCGAAGATGTTGGTAAGTTTACTCAATGTAAGCGTAGCCCCATCACCGAGGTCGTCCAAAGCCACATTGATTTGGTCGGCAGCTTTCACGAAGCCCAAGACATCCTCCTGCGATGTTTTGCCCAATCGTCCTGCTTCCTGCGCCAACTTATTCAATTCCTCACGCCCCGTTCTGGTGTCAATCTTCTGGAAGTCCTCATTCAGCTGCTCCACCTCCGAAGCGTTCATTCCCGTAAATTTGCGCACATTCGCCATCTCCTGGTCCATATCCGCAAAAGCGTTCACCGCCGAGCGTCCTGCCATGATGATACCCGTGATGGCAGCAGCAATGCCGGCAAGAGCCGTCTGCCAATCGTTCAACTTTCGGTTCATCCGTTCCCACAAACTTTCATTCTCTCGCAGTTGCGAGTTCACTTTGGCAATCTCCGCCTTTACACGCTTAATCGCCTCACATTGTCTGTTCCACTCTTCGCTTCCCCGTTCAAGCCCATTAAGGTTACGTTTCAGCTGTGACAATGTGCGGTTCAGTTCCTTTGGTGAAGTTTCATCGAGTCGTTGCAGAACATGCTCGACCCCTTTAGCAGCATTTTCAATCTGCGAGATTTGGCGATTGGTTTCCTTCAGTTCACGCTTTAGCTTCGTGAGCTGCTGTTTGTTTCCTGCTGCTGCCGCTTTCTCAATGGCTTTTTCGAGGTTTGCAGCCTGAGATTTCAGTTTCAGGAGCATATCTTCCGCCTGTTTTCCGTTTACAGTGAGCGTAACGGTCGCATTTGTGTTTATATTCGACATACGTCTTTCAATTTTAATGGTTTAATGATACGCAAAAATAGCACCGCCCAAACACCACTCAAAAGACGTAAAATAAGGCAGTTTCGCCCGATTTAGGCACGCTGGCGCCGACGAAAACCGACGAAATTTAAGCGATAGAAAAACGAAAGGCTTGTGTATCAAGCCGTTAAGGGATTGTTAAGGGATTTTCCCTTAACCCGTCTTGATAAAGACCCCCCAACCGCCCTGTTCTTGCTGACGGCTACGACCGCCCGACCTTTGCGGAATATGTAAACAAATGTTAATATTTGGTTTCTCACACACGCAAAACCGCCTTAGTTGCGCCAAAAAGCGAAAAGGCAGAAAGTGACGAAAAAGGCTTGCAAGTTTCGCTGATGACGAAAGCGAGCCGAGGTTTCACGCTGATGCACAACCGCTCCAAGTTCCACGAAAAGCGAGGGTTTCGGCTTGAGCAAATAAGGCTGAAACAAGCAAAAGGTTTCGGCAAAGTATCGAGTTTCGGCACGACATAGGGTTTCGGAATGAGCAAATAAGGCTGAAACAAGCAAAAGGTTTCGGCAAAGCACCGAGTTTTCGGCACGATATAGGGTTTCGGCTTGAACAAATAAGACTGAAACAAACAAAGGTTTCGGCAAAGCACCGAGTTTCGGCACGATATAGGGTTTCGGATGCGTCAAATGCTCTATTTTCGGCACTTCAAGCCTCCAAGCCGAGCAAACCGAGGATCTTGCCGTACCACGAAAGGCTATTGGGTATCGGATGGGCATCAATGGCTTGCGGATATTGCAATATAAGCGAGGAAAAGCGAAGGTTTCGGCTTCATACTGCACTCTTTCGTGCTACTGAACCACCGCCTACACCCAAGCGAGCCACCACGCCACGCCCGACCCATCGTGCGGTAATGCGGCAGTGGTGAGGGATAAAAAGGTAATGCGCCTGTCGGTCTTGCCCGACATTAGGCGCACTACCTTTTCTATCCCATACCTCTGCCATACCCTATTTGAATAATCGAGAGTGCTGTCAGACTTATAGCAATCTTGATTGCCATAAGTCAGACGGCTTTCTCGCATTAATAGATAATAGAAAGCGCAGCTTTACCAAACCATGAAGGCATCGCCTTATAGGAAACAGAAGGCTCTGCCTTACCCGAAGCGAATGGGTATGAAGTGGAATGTAATGAAGTGGTAATGTAGGACTTCTCCATGGCTCGCAGAGTCATAGAGAAACTCCGGAATGATAACGTAATGGAATGTAGCGCAATATCCTTTCGCAACAGTGGACGAAAGGATGTGGCACATAACGGACGGCTACGGGAGTGGAGAGCCACTGCCTTTCGGCTGAAGAAGAGAAGATTGAGCGAAGCGAGATGATAGACCATAGAGCGCAGCTGCACGGACTTATGCGCAATGCAATGGAGCGTGTGTCCGTACCTATTAAGAAAGGTGAAGGGTGTGCAACACTTTTCAACTTTTATGATGATAGATAGACATCTTTGATGTGCTAAAAAACAGAATGACATCGCAGATGTGGAGAAGAATGACGGAATGAAATGACGTGGAAGAAGGATGACGCTTGCGTGTTGATGATTGACGAGGAGGTCAGGCAAGCTCGCTGCAAGCGTTGCTTGGCTGGGTGATGCGTCAATCATGTGCGTAGGTGGTGCATTGTTCGGTGGCGAGGACTGGCGCAGCCGTGAAATTGTGGGGCGTGTAATGAAGTGGAGGGGCTTTGGGCTGCCGTGGAGAAATGTGTATGTTGCTTACCCCGTACCGTGACTTGTGTGCTTGCACTTTTCTCGAATGTATGGAGGACTATTCGACTTCAGGCGATTTGTCCTCCTCACATCCGAGAAAAAGAGACATGGTGCGGATCAGGGAAGTGGCATACTTATTTTGCAACAGAAGCCCAAAGCGACGGAATGCAATGGAACACCCCACAATTTCACTTAGCCATGCAATGGCTTGTCCTCGCCACCGAACAATGCACCGCCGGAGCTGCCTGGTAATGAATTCGGGAGTCTGTGACCGAAGTGTCGTCGTCTGCTGGCGAGATAGCGACGGATAAAGAAAATGACGGCTACTGCCGTTATCATTATCAGGACGGCAATAGCGAGCTTTGCCGTGAAGGGAACTGAAGACCTTGACTTGATAATTTCCTGCGACTTGTCGGATGAAGACTGCTTCGCTATTGCGATGCTGTCTTCCACCTGCTGTGCAGCTGCGGACTCCTCCTTTTCCTCTTGGGAAAGGTGAAGTCCGTAGAGTCTGAGAGAAGACGGCTTGCCGTGTGTGGGGCGTGATGCTGAGTACGGCTCGCCACGGATGCAGTCCGTAGCGTTGCCGTGCGAAGTGGAAGGCTTTGCCTTGTCATTGGACTGGGGCTTGCCCGATGGATAGCTTAAGTCGGAACATTGAGGGGTTGCCGACGTGTCGACACCCCCGAATGTGAAGACGCAGCTATCGAATGAAAGAGCGGTAAGCCTCTGTAGAGAACTGAATGAAAGATTCTGAGCGGATCGCCATTGAGCTTGCGAAACGGCGTTTCGCTCACTTTCATTGGATGATGATGCTGTCTTTGTGCTCTTGCATGACAATACAAATGCACAAAGAATAAGGATTAGGATATGTTTCATATCGTTGGGTTTAGATGTTGGCATATTCAGTAGTGGCATCGAATGATGGGCACGCTTTGGCAGCGAAGTCGCAATTTGCACAATGACGGCTGCACTCGGCAATATTGAAACCTGCTTCATATTGCGCTCGTTTGCACGTCATTTCGCGATGTCCTCGGATTTTGGCATTGGGGAACTGCACCCGGAGCTTGCGAAGAAGTGCCACCAATGCGGACTTCTGCTCTTCCGTGCGAGAGTCCTTAGGGTGTTTGCCGTCGGCGGTCAAACCACCGATATAGCAGATACCTATGGAATGGGCGTTGTGTCCTTGGCAGTGCGCTCCCACTTGTGCGAGCGGTCTGCCATGATGCACAGAGCCGTCGCGGTAGATGACGAAGTGATATCCGATGGAAGCAAAGCCTCGCTGCCGATGCCAGCGGTCGATATCTGCCGTGGTGAAGTCCTTGCCTTCAGGTGTGGCAGAGCAATGGATGATGATGAGGTCAATCTTGCGCATCCTTCTCCTCCTTCCGCTTCAGCTTGTCGTCGAGGTACGAGCGTAGTTCTGCATATTTAGTCTGTATGTAGATAGTGACACCGAAGATTGAGCCGGCATAGATTAGACACTCTGCGAATACACCCAGGACAGACTCGTGGATTTGTCCGGTGGGCGGTACGATGAATCCTGCGACAGCGAGGAGAAATCCACCGATGAGCATAGCTATGGCAGATACAATCTGCACGTTTTCCTTAGTTTCTTTTGTCATAATGAATTGTCTTTTGAGAGTTAATATGATGTGGTTATCTTTGTATAAGATAAGCTGCATCTCAGCATAACAATCAAGCACGCTTGTTGTTCTGCATTCGATTTGCATTATCTTTGCGATTGAGTTGTGGTCGATTGGACCATTACTCTTTGGCAGCGTGGTGTCGCGAACACCATTTTGCATCCGAGCTGTGGTGGCCTCCTTGCGGAGAAACCATGGCTCTTTTCGTTTACATACTGAAATTGAAGGTGAGTTTGTAATTGTTGCTACCGTCAACTCTATCAGCTCTTGCAATTACCCTGAACTCAGCGAGGTTAGTTCGGAGTTCGCTGAACTGGAACGGACCGTAATCTTTAGACTTCTTGTAAAATCCGATGGCGAAGCGGAAATGTCGGTTGATACCGAGAATGTTAAATGAGCGTTTGCCAAAGTAAATGCGGACTTCCAAAAGCTGTTGCGTTTCGGGGTCGATGATAGCACGGCAGTCGCTGAACAACACATTAGGCTTCGTAAAATACTTGCCATTGTCCGGGTCGCCCTCCTTATCCAGTCGGAAAGAAATCTCGTCGCCATTATTCACACTAATCTTTCGGTCGTCATAAAAGCGGTTCCAGCCACGTCGCCGTGGAAGATACTCACGCACACCGTTTTCATCCTCCTGCTTGCGACTTGTACGCACCGAGTGTCGGAAAATGACCGGTGTAAGCCCTTGCCGGATATAACGGTAGGCATCCTGTATCACAAGAGTACTGTCAGTGATGATACATTCAATGTGCATCTGCGTAGCTTGCTTCATCGTGGCAAACTTCTGAATGTCAGTCTGCAACGATTTTATCTGCGACGCAACTGATTTGAGGTCAGATTGAAGAACTTGTATGCTTTCAGCGTTGTTTCCGATTTCAATGTTGTTCTTTGAAATGCGCAGGCTCAGACTCTGAGTAGCCTTTTGAAAATTCACAAGAGCCTCCTGCACCTTATTCATAGAAGCAATGCATGAAGACAGCTTGGACTTGCACTTGTTCAAGTCCTGCACCTGCTGCGCACGCATGACACCGGCACGCTCGGTAGTGGCTTGGCGGATGAGAATGGAATTGTTTGCAATTTGATTGATTCCAGTAGAGAGATTCGCCTTTCCCAATGTGAAATACACGTTGTTGCGGTCGTCCGAGCCGATGGTGAGCGATGTCAGCACATAGCCGATGCGTCCAAGATCCGAGCGCCAATTATCAAGGCGACTCACGTCCGTCTGCAGAGCAGCTTTGCCCAAAAGGTCAGCGATTTTCTGCAACAGTGCGCCCAGAACTTCGGGCGTTATAGCCTCTTCGCGCGTCTCGCTGCGAAATGAGGTGATGAGAGATGTGATAGATGAAATGTCAGCCATACTTTTGCTTGTTTTTAGCAAAGGTATGGCTGACTTTTAGATGGAGAAAAGACATTGTTAGTGATTATAGCGCACATACTTGTCGTCAAGAGCCTGAGCGACGACACCAACGAACTCGTGAGCGATGTTGTCGGAGAGGAAGTCACGGAGGTTCATGACGGAAGCGTAGTACTTACGGCTGAACCAGGGTTTCTTTTTGCGCTTGCGTTCACGTCCGATGTCGCCCTTGTTTCCACGAGGAATCTCTTTACCAGTACCGAAGTTCTGCCAAAGGCCATATTCGAGGAAGGACTGGCTTAGTCCTAACTCAATGAAACGACCATCCGCACGGACAGGGAGTGACTTGGGACTATGGAGCAAACGTCCAGTGTCGATTACACCGAGGAGTGTCATTTGCTCACGCCATATTTTGAGCATTGTGTCGTTGAAGGCAAGAACGAACTTCTCACGTTCTTGCAGTTGTGGGTCATTGCCATTCTGTAGGGTCATAACGTAAATCGGTATAAGTGTCAACGGCTATTTGAAAGAAAGCACAGGCGCAGCCAGAGAAGAAGTATTGGTCGATTTCCTGAAAGGAAATGCGAGAGTCGAGATAGATATTATGCTGCTCCTGCTTCGTCTTTTCGAGGATGAGCTTGCTCATAAACTGTCGGAACAGCTCGCGCATGGTGTCCATGCACAGCTGGCGTGCAGCCATATCATCAATGGCGTGGCGCATGGCGAGGAAGACCGTCTTCACTCTTCGAGTGTGCGGACTATTGTTCACCTCGATATAGCCTTGGCTTATGTCGCTGACGGCGATGATAGCCGTGGCGGACTGCAGCTGCTGCAAGGCTTCCTCGAAGCCGTCGAGTCCGCTGACCTTTGCGAAGACAAAGTCATGGGCCTTGGCGAACTTGTTTGTTTCTATGAGGGATGCGAAGAAGGCTGTGGCATCCCAATTGATGTTCTTGTATGTCATTTCGTTTGTCGTTTGATGTCTTCTACTTCTTTAGCCTTAGCATCGAGTTCTGTGAGTGCTCGCCATGTGTCCATCGAGAGCACTGCTTCCTCTTTGGTGATGTCTCCACCAGTAAGTGCACGGATCTGTGCATTCATGGCAGTCCGCAGCATCTCGCCGATGGGCGGTGCATAGCCAAGTAGGTTCTGCTCGTCGGCTGGCATCGGCTGCAAGAAATGTGGAAATAGTCGGGCGAAGTAATGCTTCAGCGACGAGAACCAATAGAAGGCGTTGAGCAAAAGCGTTGTTGTGAGGTGACGCGACTTTACCTTTGGGTACAGAAGCGTGGCGAGGTGGCTAAGCAAATCCTCGTTCTTTGTGTGGAGAAAGCCCTGATAGTAGTTGTCGGCAGATATGAATGTCGAGAACGGCACGCCCTGGAAGTCGGCTTCGACGGCTTTGGCTCTTCCGATTTTTGTGATGCGAACCGGCAATGGAGCAAATTGTCGTAAGAAGTCCAATGAAGCCGTGGCTGCTTGCATTTGTCTGATGGTGAGCGTAGCCTCCTGCTTGGACGCTTGGCGGTGCTTTACGAGATAGCTGCCGTCATGCGTCTTGCACAACACTCTTAGGTCTGCCCATTTGAACAAACAGAGAGTGAGTATTTCTTCCATTGGCAGATCATGCGAGAACTGTGTGAAGAAATACAAGAGTTGGCTGTCAGAGAGTGACTGCCAATCAGTGGGTAGGGATAAATTGAAAAATGCTTCCATACTGCGAAAGTACGGAAGCATTTGTATGGGGGAAAAGACAAAAG
>ERZ1027181.1463-NODE-1463-length-10744-cov-22.705772_pt1 | contig 10744 bp, 7 predicted proteins | sample MGYA00519247_ERZ1027181 | MGnify/ENA primary metagenome ERZ1027181 (study PRJEB26926, sample SAMN06164415) | human gut metagenome | biome: ENVO:00009003; feature: ENVO:2100002; material: ENVO:00002003 | host: Homo sapiens | place: USA | collected 2012 ...
GGGGCTATAATATCAATGCTTGTACTGTTGGTGCAGAGAATCCTATCATCGTGCTCAATTCTGGTTTGATAGACCTTTGCGACGATGAAGAAATCATGTTTGTCATCGGTCATGAGCTTGGCCACGTGAAAAGTAACCATATGCTCTATCACATGATGGCGCAGGTTATTAATATTATCATTGGTATGATACCATTCGGCAGTATTGCCGCCGCACCGATTCAATTTGCACTTTTCTATTGGGATAGAATGTCCGAATTTACTGCTGATAGAGCAGGATTATTGTGCTGTCAGAATAAAGACGCAGCCGTTCGCGCTTTCATGAAAATGGCGGGTATGCCAATAAAGCAGTTCAATGAGATGAACTACAACACATTCATTCAACAAGCCAAAGATTTCAAACAGCTTGATTTCGATGGAATGAACAAGATTATCAAAACCATATCGATTGCTGATGATACTCATCCATGGACTGTTATGCGTGCTGCAGAGTTGCTGAACTGGATTGAGTGTGGTGATTACAGCAAATATATTGGAGTTGAATTAACTTCAAGGGGAAGTATTGCAGATAAACTAAAAAAGATTAAATAACATGGCAAAAATCACTATTGGTATTGACCTTGGTACTACAAACACTTGTGCTGCCATTGTCAAAGGTGGAATTGCAAAATTCCTAGAGTTGGAGCCAAACAGTTTAACTATGCCCTCTGCTGTTCGATTTGTCGATGGCAAGACGGACAATGTGGTTATAGGCAGATTGGCTAAGAGATTTGCGATTGTTAAGCCTAAGGAAGTATTTGTATCATTTAAAACATTGATGCAAAATGAAGAATGGCTTAATGACCCCAAAATTGTAGAAAGTTACAAAATTGATGGAGAGCAATTTACGCCAACGGATATGGCGGCTAAATTGTTGGCACACATATATGAAGTTGCACAATCTTCTGAATTTGCAACTGATGGAACTATCAACAATGTAAAAATTTGTGTTCCTGCTGCATCAACTCCATATTACAAGAAGGAGGTAATAAATGCTGCAATTCAAGCTGGTTTTGGAGAAAAAGACGAAAACGGTGACGTTATTTACATTGAGGAAGAAATCGACGGAAACAAAGTAAAAATACCTCAGGGAATAACTACAATAGAAGAACCTTTTGCTGCTGCATATTCTTACGGTCATAAAAACGGATTTTTTGATCAAGATAAAACGAAAGATCAGAATATAATGGTTTATGACTTTGGCGGTGGTACTTTTGACGTTAGTATAATAAACGTATCAACGGAAAAAGGTAAAAAACCTATATTTAAACTTCTAGGAACATATGGAGTTACTCATCTTGGAGGTGATGACATAGACATGGCTATCATGAAGATAGCTGCTAAGCAATTCTACAAAGAGCATAAAATTGATTTGATTAATGCAGACAAGGATAATAAAGGTTTGAAAAAGAGGGATGTACTTACAGCCCAATCAACATTGAAAGAATTGTCCGAAAGAGCAAAAATTGAAGACTTTGCTCAGGGTGCTACTGAAGCGCACATAGAACAGCTTTCGATTATTTACGACCAAGAAGATGATTGCGATTGCAATCTGGATGTCATAGTACCAAGGGATAAATTCCTTGAATCTATACAACCATTGTTGGATAAGACTATCGAATGTACAAAAAATGCAATTCTGGAAAGCAAGCTGGAACTTGATGACATTAATAGATTTGTCCTCGTCGGAGGTTCAACAAAAGCTCCCTGGGTAAGAGATGTTGTAAAATCTTTTGTTGGAAAAGATCCATATTTAGCAGACAATGTCGATGTTATCGTTGGTGAAGGAGCAGCTCTAATATGTGAGGCATTTGGAGAATCAGATTCAGATGATAAGAAAATCGATAAAACCGACGAACAAGACGAAAAGAAAGAAAAAAGTGAGGAGGAAAAGGCAAAGCCTACAACTACCAACAAAACATCTCAGCATTATGGAGTAGAATTAAGAGGAGGTTTCTTTATTCCTTTGATTATAAAAGGACTCATTTTCGATGACGAACATTCTTCATATTCAGGTTCGATAAAATGTACTAATCCTAACGATTCGGGAACTGTGTATATTACAGGATGGTCAACTCAGGAAGATATTATTGAAAAAAATGAGAACGGAGAAGCAATAAAGGGTGAGGATGGCAACTACGTTTCTAATATGTCTGTTCATGCTCTTAAGAAAGATGGGGAAAAAATCTTTAATTCTATTGGTCAGTTTCGTATTGATGTTCCAAAAGCAGAAGCTCATACTTTGGACATTACTTTAACATTAACAGTCTTAAAGGACAACTCCCTTAGTTTGAAAGTAAAAGTTGGTGATAATGAGCCTATTGTACAATCTTGGTAAAATTTACAATTATGGAAGAAAATAATCAGAACAATGGCGTAGTACCTGTGCCTTCGGACTACGTGCTTGGTATAGATCTTGGAACGACAAATTCTAGTGTTGCAGTATATGGACCAAAAGGAATGGATGTAATAAACATTCCGGAAGAAGGTTTATCCATGCCTTCCGTGGTGCGTTTCCCAAATCGCAAAAACGAAGACTTACAGGTTGGTGGATTGGCCAAAAGATGGATAATCCAAAAACCAGACGAGGTATTTTCCTCTTTCAAAACACAGATGGCTTCTAGCGAATGGATGCTTGACCCACAGGTAAAAGAAAAGTACAATATCGAAGGTGAAGAACTTGACCCTACCTTTATGGCAACTCAGGTTCTTATTAAAATCCGTGAGGCTGTACAACAACATCCTGTTTATGGTATAAAAGGTACTATCTGCAAAGCTGTTATTTGTGTTCCTGCGCAGTCTCAGTCAACTTATGTTGAAAACGTATATAAAGCAGCTAAAGAGGCAGGTTTTGGTATCTGGGATGTAGAAACAGGCGAGAAATTATATGACGAGAAGGGACGAGCAAAGGGTATAACCATACTTGAAGAACCTACTGCGGCAGCAATAGCCTATGGTCTTATGGATAATTTCTTTGGCGGTACCAAAAACAAAACTCAGAAATTGCTGATTTACGATTTTGGTGGCGGTACCTTTGACGTTACTCTATTGGATGTAAAGTCAAAGGTAGGAAAGTCTATGCCTAAATTTGAACTAATCAACAAGGGTGGTGATTCAAAACTCGGTGGCGACGATTTGGATTGGAGTCTCGTTGATCTTTTAGCAGTCAAATTATCAAAGGTTGCAGGCGACAATGTTTTATCTGGTCAGGATAGCTTAAAGACGAAAGCAATACTCAAGGCTTGGGCTGAAGAAGCTAAGAAAGAATTTGCAGGTGGTGCTGCGGAGTATGAGTTTGAAAAAAGTTTGTCTATTAACGGACAATCATATGATTTCAATGAAACAATTACGAAGGCTGATTTCATTGCGGCAATAACACCTCTCATTGACAGAACAATAGCAACTATGAAGCAGGTTGTCGAGGAGAGCAAAACTGATTTTGATGACATTAATAGAATCGTCCTAGTAGGAGGTTCTAGTAAAGGTCCGTGGGTATTTGATGCTGTTAAAGACAAAATGGGACGTGCTCCATACGTCGCTCCAAATGTTGATACTTTTGTTGCAGCGGGAGCGTCATATTATGGTTCTGATATTGTTGATGGAGGAGAAGATGGCCCAATTGCTGACAAAATTCCGATGAACTATGGCATAGAACTAGAAGGAGGAACATTTGGCCCAATGTTAATGAAAGGTGAAGAATTTGTGAATGGAGAGGTCTCGCGTACTAGACATTTTACAAATTCTAATGATTCTGGCCAGCTGTCACTTGTGGGCTGGACAAATCCTGTTATGATGGAAATCGTCGCAGAAGGTGACAATCTAACCTGCGAACATTCTATCCACGAAACTGATCAAAATGGCAATAGATTATTTACTTGGATTGGCGAATTCGATGTCGACATCCCAAAACGTCCTGCAGGAACGTTAGATATAGAGTTGACTATGACTGTTTACGATGATAAGACTCTTCAACTTTCAGGTAAGGTTGATGGCGTTTCAATCAATACTGAAAACATTAAGTGGAATTATTAAAACCGATTTAAAATGGGAAAACCGATTGGAATTGATTTAGGAACCACATATAGTGCTATTGCAGGCTGGAAAGATACAGGTCTTGTTGTTGGTCCTGATTGTTATAGGTTCCAGATGGAGGAGAAGAACTTCATCGCATCGAAAATTTACATACCAGACGTAAATAATCGAGAGAATGTAAGATACGGACGTGGTGCAATACAATATGCAACCATTGAACCTGAAAAGTTTTATTCTGCTTTCAAAAGAGGCATGGACGATAATAAGGAAATTTGCCGACCTTTCGGTAATATAACTCCTGTTGAATTAAGCTCCATGTTACTAAAATACATGATAACACATGATGTTATTCCTGTTGAAGGAGCAGATTTTGTGCCAGAAGGTGTATCTGTGTCTGTACCATATTATTTTACGGAACCCCCATGTAGAAATACTCGAACAGCATTGACACAAGCTTTGGAAGAGATATATTCTGAAAATATGGAGTATGAAGGTAATTTGAATCTTGGGACATTGCCAGAACCTGTAGCCGCTGGCTTAGATTATGCTTTTTCTAATTTGGATAAACTTACGACGCAGAACATTCTTATTTTTGATTTAGGTGGTGGTACGTTTGATGTTACCATCTATGAACTCAAAAACAAATCGAAGTCTGATCTCAAATTGGAATTTACTATTCTAGCAACCGATGGTGATGACAGACTTGGTGGTGAAGATTTTGATGCATCAATACTGACATATGTTTTAGAGAAACAGCGTATTAGCAAAGAGATGGCGAATGACCCAAAGTATAAGAAATGTCTTGCAAAACTTAGACTTGCGGTTACTGACACTAAATGTATTCTTTCTTATGCTGACACGGAAGCAATTCATGTGGATTCTTTCTTTGATCAAGAGTATTTGGATATGTCTTTGGAGTCTAAACAAATAGAAAGCATACTTCGTGGTGAAGAAGGTGATAAGATTGATTATATCTCAAAAATTGATGATATTGTCGAAAGATGTATGAGAAAATCAGGGCTACAAGAATCCATGGTTGACAGAGTGGTTTTGGTTGGTGGTTCAAGTAAAATCCCATGTATTAGAAAATTAATTGAGGAAAAGTTTGGAGTGAACAAGATTTTTCAAAGTCCGTTCCCCGAAGAGACTGTCGCTAGAGGTGCATGTATTTGGGCTGCCTACAAAATGGATCAAGAAAACAAGGGTAAGTCCAACTATGTACGCCACCTACATTATTGGGACACTATCATAATAAAAGAGAAAACAGCACATAATCTCGGAGTAAAAGATGCTTATAATAATATTGACACAATTATAGCATCCAATAAATTTACACCAGTAAAAGCTACTCGATCATATTTGCCCAATAGATTAAATGAAGATGGGACAAAAGCTGAACTTGATCCGCTTGTAATACATCAAGGTAAGAAAGAAATTGGTAAAATTCCTGTCCCAGTCATATATGCACATGGTAGACAAAGAAAGGACATTAATATTCTTATCACTTTGATTGCTGAGTCAACAAGTGTTAAGGTCTTAATTGATGTCCCCAAGGGTAATGAAGACGGCTCAGATTTACACACAGAAGGTCAAATCCAAATAGCATAACTATTAAAATGGATAAATTAAATACTAGCAATACAGAAGAGCATGTCAATGATGCCTCTTCTCTAAATCTCGATAAATCAGCAGATTTGCTGCCTAATAAAGGCGAGAATGATATTCCGGGTAATAATCAAGAGGTATACAATGCAACGCTAACTGCGATTGATGACATTAATAAGATATATTCGCCAGATAATGCGGAATTGTTGGAAGTCATAAATCAACGAAATAGTTTGTTAGATGAGATAAAGACTCTCAATGATAAACTTGCAAACATCCAGGAAGATGTGCTGAAATCAAACAAACTATATGAAAGTTTTAAAAAAGATTTCGCTCAATCTGTTGCAGAAGATAGTTGGGGTGAAAAGATCTTTTATGCTTTGCCCATATTTGACGAATATGATGCAAACGACCCTTGGATTGTGCAGTGGTGTGATGTTATGCGAGACGCTGTAAATGAAGAAAACAGAGAAAATGTTCGAAACTTCATTAATAGGAATTTGTATAATTCAACCTTTTCGCTCCCCAAAGACATTTATTACTACAAGATTAATCCAAAGGAGATTAAAAATGTAGAAAAGGATGTATCAAAACTTGCAAATGTCTTTTCAACAAAAACTTGGATTTTCTTTAAATTCATTAAAGATTTTTCCGACCATCTAAGAACAAATCTTTTAAAGAGTCAATTATTTGTCCCTTTGGCTGAGAGTGAATTGGAAAAAATTAAAATTCCATCTCAAGAGGAAATCCAAAAAGATGAAAGAATGGTTCTTACTAACGGAGATTCTGAATTAGAGATGTATGAAAAGTATAGAAAGTTGGTTAATGTGGCGAAAATCATTCAAAATTCAAGTAGTTACATTGCCGAAGCACGAGATTTATACCAACAAGTGTTGTCTTTTCGAACCGAATTAAGTTCATTCGAGAAACAGGTATATACGACTTCTCTTATGGATATATATAGATTGTATGACAGCGTTAAAAAGTGCATAACTGATTTTGAAAAGGCTCAATCACTTTTATCAGATTCTGATGAGACTAGTAGCAAATGCTGTGCTAATTTTATATATAGAATCCAAAGGATGATAGGTAAGATAGAGGATTACCTTTTCCAAGCTTATAGTATTAAGCCAATCAATATTAAAGTTGGTGAAAAGTTTACCAACTATGATGTATTGTGGTACGAAGTTTTGACGGCAGAAGATGCTCCTAATGAGAACCTCGTTGAGTGTGTGTCATTTATATCAGATACAGGATTCGCTAAATATGACATCAATGGAGCTGTCGAAAAAACCACTAGAGCTGCAAAAATATCTGTTTACAGGAATACCGTGGTAAAAGAAGATAAGAACTAATCAGGTTATGAGCAAGCCAATAATCCCTAAATCCAACAATTTGAATTCTGCTCCTATTGGAATAGACTTTGGAACGACAAATAGTGTAATGAGTAGATATGCTCATTCCTTAATGAAGACCAGTCCCGAGAATTTAAATTTTCCGATTACAGGCAGCAATTTATACCCATCAATTGCCATTATTGATGAGAAAAAATGTGAAATTAGGACAGGTAAAGCGGCTTACACTCGTAAATTTATAGAGCCAGAGAATATCGTTTCTAGCGTCAAGAGAAGAATTGTTGATGATTCGAAATATTCGTTTAATGGAACATGTGTCTCAAACATGCAAATTGCAGAGGCGATAATCTCTGACTTTGTAAAAGAAATCGAATCTACGGATCATAACTTTTCCCCAAATGTTGTGGTCATTACTGTACCATACTATTTTGGTGAGAATGAAAATGCTCTGATTAAGCAAGCTGTAGAAAACGCTATAGACAAAGAAATCAACTCTGTCCCATCCTTCTTTACGATACCAGAACCTGTAGCGGCATCACTTTCTTGTTTATATGATATTAAGGATAAGTCGTTAGTTTCGAAAATTCTATTTATATATGATATAGGTGGCGGAACTTTAGACATGACTCTTGTTAAAATAACTAATGACATTACGTCTTTTTCCTATGAGGTTCTAGCTAATGATGGTATGTCTTTATTTGGCGGTGACGATATAGACCGATTCATTTACGAATATGTTACTATCCACGAACAATTAGACTTTTCTAATTTGACAGATCATCAGCGAAATGCAAACAAAGCCAGGTTAATGGAGGAATGCAAAGAAGCAAAACATCATTTAAGTTCTTGTGAATCATATGACTTTATGTGTACTAATCTTTTGGGTATAGAGCAAGATTACATAGAAATGACAATTACAAGAGAAAAACTAGAAGCAATAATCCAAGGAGATAACGGAATTAAACGTAATATGTTGTCTGATATGAGCGAGTGCATAGAACGCTTATATGCTAAAGCTAGGATAGAGAAAGATTCTGTTGACTACATAGTACCTATTGGTGGTACATCCTTAATTCCATTATTTAGGCAATATTTAAAAAACTTACATGTAAAATCTGAGGAATTATTATCAAATACACAAAATGACAGTTTTGTGGCAGTTGCAAACGGAGCAAGTATTTATGGAGCATTGAAAAGTGATGAAATTTATAAGACACACTATCATCCATTTAAGCATCAGAATGCTATTGAAAAGATGAAAACGCGCATCTCTCATTCATTGTATGTTGAAAAATACAATGGAAAACTTGATAAAATCGTTGATGCAAATACTCTTTCTCCATTTGTATTCGAAAAGACTTACTATCCCTCAAAATTTATAGAAGGAGGAAACCAAGTTGATATGGGGGTAGTGAGGTTATATCAAGGTAAGGGCGAAAGTCGAAGAAATGGAGAATTCATCGGTGATATTGATTTTTCTTCATACAATATATATTCACACGGAAGATCATTAAATGATATTCCAATCAGATTAAAGATAGAAGTGACAGATTCATTAGTAATTGTCACGGTCTTGATTCACAAATCAGATATAAACAACAAGGATATAGAATTTACTCAAGTAATCCATAAATAAAAAAATATGAAAAAGTTTCTTCTTCTGTTTATCTGTCTAGTCACGGCTTGCCCACTATTCTGCCAAGTTGATGATAAAAAGCAGACAGAGTTGTTAATCGTTGCATTAGACGTGAGATCTAGAGTCAAAACTTATTGGAGTGCAAGCCATATCTCCAATAGTGTATCTAGTATATTGTCGCAAAACAATGTTGATCCTGATTATTTGTCAGGTGTTCTATATGGAATTGAAGATGGCGCTCCAACCCCTGCGGGATTTTCTAAGCTGAAGGTAGAGCCAGAAAAATCAAAAGACAGTTATGTCGGTTTATTAGAAACACTCCATTCGCAAGTCCCTTATGGCACATTCTATTCTATCACCAGCTTTGCCAAGCCATATTCACTGATGGCTTTGAAAGGGAAACAGCATACCAATAGAACCTTTATGGTTATCATTACAGATGGAGTATATAATGGAAATGATGATTATTATGGTGAAGCCTCATATGTAAAAAACAAATTTACGGAAGAAGGAAAGACTCAATTCAAACGTGAGATCAAATCAGTACAAACTAATTATTTTTGCCAATTTATTGATCAAAGACCTATTAATGGAGGGTATATACAGCTCTATGAGTTTATACCATTGCAGCAATATTTCGCATTGGAGTCTGTATTGGATTTCCCACATGACATCGTTGCTGAGAGAAAAAAAGGCGAGTATCAAGTTAAGTTTCCTATCGATGCAATAAAGAACGATGATTATAAGATTGAACGATTAGTCGTAACAGTATCAGACGGATCAAATGAGATTATTTATAAAGAAGAAGTAAAACCTAACACAGAGTTGACAATTAATATCCCAAATGAAAAAGTCCATGGGAAGATCAATGTTCCAAATATTGAGGTCAAAGCATGGGTAAAGTTATGTGATGGAATTTACGATAATACAATTCTTCACCCAGAAGGTTCAAAACTACAAGGTGCAGAAGGTCTATCAAGAAAGTTCAATATAAAGTTAGAGAGCAATGCAAAAATATTGGGTGTATTGCCTCTTCCTGATTTTCTCTTCTATTTGTCTTTTTGGACTTCTTCACAAACGACAGCCGCAAACTCATGGGCTTGGATTTTGATTTTGATTGCCATAGCTATTGTTATTTGTATTATTTATAAAAGCAACATCTATAAGCCTAATACAAAAGAAATTAAAATATAATTTTGAATTATGAGTGTAACAAAAACTATAATTCACAATTTCGGTTTAAATACTGGATATAGTGAACTTGATTCGAGTAGCATCGATTTTCCTGTCAAAAGAAATATTCTGGGACAGAAGAAAATAATTGATGTCCCTGTGAAATTTTTAAAAATAGAATCGATTGTTTGCTCTCCTTATTTAGAGATTGATTCTAGTAAAATTTTGAAGATAAAATTCCTTGGAGGGGTTGGCAAAGAAGGTACAGACATAAGGAACTTTCATCTAACAGCCTATAACAACCCTTATCAGATTCTTATCAATCACAACGCGATTCTCGATTGTGTCGATTTGGAACAAAATAGTGCAAATGTATCTTTTAGGGTAAGTTTCTCGATAAGCGGCGAGGTTATTTCTAAAGATTACGTTGTTACAATAAATCTTGCAAAAGCTAAGCCAAATTGCGTAGTGGAGTTTGAGCCTCAAACTGACATTAAATACAAACATGATAATATTCTTGCCGGAATCTTACATATTGAAAATACATGTGAATATAGATATGCAGAATTAGCAGCTATTAATCTTAATGTGAAGTATCCGTTAGAATTTGCAGATGATATTGTGAGTATAGGGCAGATAAAAGAAATAGCCGAATCTGATCCCTACTATGAAAATTCTGGATTGCGCGAAGAAAATGATGATCCAATTTCTATACTCAAAATATCGCGGCAAAGCAATCAACAATTAGAACTGAAGAGAATTACTGCACAAAACAGAATTTCTGTTCCTGTTTATTTAGATTTAGAAAGGTTAGTAAATCCAGATGACGAATATAGGGATGAAAAATTTGGTAACTACTCAGCACCCCCAGGGCATGAGTAGTTACCTCACTGTTGTACGACAGC
>ERZ1027181.1465-NODE-1465-length-10740-cov-7.941320_pt1 | contig 10740 bp, 8 predicted proteins | sample MGYA00519247_ERZ1027181 | MGnify/ENA primary metagenome ERZ1027181 (study PRJEB26926, sample SAMN06164415) | human gut metagenome | biome: ENVO:00009003; feature: ENVO:2100002; material: ENVO:00002003 | host: Homo sapiens | place: USA | collected 2012 ...
TGCTCAGGCACTTATAAATAATGTTAAACTATAGTGTTGCGGAATTAAGGTAATACAAGAAAAAAGTAATTGCAAAAAATAGTCAGAGTCGGCATTTGCTTTGCACAAGTTCTCTTTCAGGAAATCAGGCATCACCATATTTGGAGTAGGCTTCTTTCTATTAAATTTCTCTATACCCCATAATAACCAGAAAGAGGAATCTAAATTAATCTCATGATAGATGCAGCCATTCAAGAAATCACTTTCATTTGCCTCTCCTTTAAAATAAGAAAGCCATATTTTTGTTCTATTCACAATGAAATTGGCATCTTCATAGAGATAATGATGTGGCAAAGGGAATTTATCATCCACAAGAACATAAATAGCAAGGAGTCTCTTATCAATATCTTTTTTCCTCGGATTATTATACTGATTCGCAGAAAGTCTTGCAATGCATCTCATCACTTGCATTGCAAGATGAATATTCATCACAGATACTATATATTCGTAACCTAAATCATGAATTTGCTTATTTTGATTCAGCCTACCTAGTTTACCATACAGCTCTTGAATATTCTCAGGAATGTGATAGATGCAGAAATCCAAGATTCTCAGCCACATCTTAGGCTTGTCTGGAACTTCTTGCAAAGAATAAATCAACAAGTGGAATATCCTTTCTTCTATCTTACTTATTTCTTCTCTTGAATTACCTATGGCAGCAATGATAGCATCATAATATTTATAGCCTTCTTTTACTATGCCCTTTAAGTCATTATTCAAAGACTCAGGATATTCGTCTCCTACGGTAAATACCAAAGACTTCAACCTTTTCTTGACATCTTTATCTACTTCATCTACAGGTAGATTATCAACATAAGACAACCATTCTTTGCGACGTTTGTGTATCTCGGCATAATCAACATTGATGTCAGAAGTTAAGCGAGACAACATGGTACAAGCAAAAGACGTTCTTGTGCCTTTCTTTATTTCTTCTTCAGGAAACTCTGTTACAAGGAGCATCTGTAAGTCCCGAAATACCATATTGAACTCATTCGTATTTAGCAAGTCAAGAGGCATCTTGGCTATATCCGAGATTTTATGCAACGTTTGTGTGATTAGAGGTGTAGGATAATGAGAATCAAATTCTATTGGTTTTTCATCTGTTTTAGCTTCATTCACTCTTAATTGTATCGCCTTTAGCTCTTTGATATACCATTCTTCCCATTTGACCAACTCTTCCTTGTCATCTGATAAGAACAAATGGTCATCCACATATCTGAAATGCATGATTCGATGTGTCTTTACGCTTTTCAATCTCTCAATGACTTTCAAGTCAAGCTCCAAAAGGTAAAGATTGGCCAAGGCACCAGCTACAAGTAAACCTGTTGGCAATCCCTCAAAAACAACATCTTCATATAACCCCATCTCACTTAGCTCTTCTTCGGAAAAAACATTTCCAACAGAATCATCATTAACAACCTCAAATTTCGTGAGAGCAGTAATAAGGGAGGTAAAATTGGCATCACCAATAGGGAAAGCATCAAGTAATATATTTCTTATTCTATCCATCTTTACCGAAGGATAGAACTTTTCTAAATCTATAGCCACATAGTAAAGTCTTGTATGATAACCCTCGGTTCCAAAATATCCTTTCTCCAAATAGGGGAGTTTAAAAGCCTCATTTACTTGAGCATCATTTTCTTCAATCGCTTGCAGCTCTGATTCATTACAAGTTTGTTCATCTGTCTTTTTAGGGAACGCCATTCGCTTGATACATGCTGCCAACATGTGCCTGTATAGAGGCCAACCTTGTTGCCACTTTCTATAGAAGTTTCTGGATGTCGTTCTGTAAACACCATTTATCCAATGACCATGCTCGTCCTTCCAAGTATTCAAGAACATTCGATTACCATAACTCCATGCTGGCATTTGTTCTTCAAAGTATGGTCCGAGCACCCCATATACAGCCATCCACACCACTTGGTCTTCCACATTGATACAGAATGATTGCCTTACCCGCAGTTCTTTTGTTTCTTGTCCTACTTCATTCTTTCCGACCTTCATTCCTTTAGGGTAAGGAGCAGGTTTTATCGGCTTCATTTTATAGTTGCCGTTCTTCATCTGCTCAGAAAGGCGTTCTATATTCTGTACCAAATTGAACTTGAATGCAGAAATTTCCAGTTCGTCAAACCAAACATCACCATGTTGATAGGAATTCTCCACTCTTCTCCATGCCAATATGAGGTTTTCCTTGCTGCATATAGCTTCAAACAAATTTTCCTGTATCTTTCTCATGTTCTTTGAGTTTGCTCAAATAAAATTCAGAATAATCTTTATGTTCAGTATCTTTGCGTATGTTGTGAATGCTATTTCCCACTTTTCTCAACGCCACATTCATTTTTTCAAGCAAAGACTTTCCGGCATCATCATTGTCAACATATATAAATAAGGTCTTGTCTTTTAGATATTGAGCATACTCTGGTCTAAAAGAGCCTGCACCAGGCAAAGCAATTGCGTTTTTACCTTCTGACAGATAAGCAAGACAATCTGTTACGCCTTCAGCAACATATATCTTATCATATCGTCCAGATGATTTTAGCACAGGCATGTTAAACATTAATGGAGTAAGCCCTTTGCAATTATTAAATCGACCCTTTTTCTTTTTTTCTAAATCCCCAAGAAAACGACTTTGTATATTTCTAATGTTTCCATCCATGTCATAATAAGGGAACAATAGGCACGGAACTCTAAAAACAGGTAACGTCTTTGAACCGTATTCTATCAAGACTCCTGCTTTTATACATCTTTCCTTTGAAAAGACTTTTGTCAAAACTGCAACAAATTTTGTGGCATCAGAAATACTTCCAATTTTCATTGCCTTCACAACATCCTTGGAATATTTTCTTTCCTGAAACAAGAAATCCTTTGCCAACTCAGATAAACCTGCATTACGAATAATCCATTCCAAGACCTCTTCATCTACAACTTTTGGAGTTTCTTCTACTTTTGGAGATACTTTTCTTGCTGCTACTTTTTTCAGTCTGACTTCCTTTGTGTCGGGAATCTCTATGTTGAAATTTCTTGCTAACCATATACAGGCTTCTTGAAATGTATAGCCATTATAGCGTTTTACCAACTCAATGCTATGTCCACCTACACCGCAGACATAGCATCTCCAACTATTGTCACTCTTCTTAAATGACATACTTGGATGATGGTCATCATGCATAAAGCAAAGAGTATGATTGCGAACAATTTCTATTCCCAATCTCTCTGCCACATCATAAACACTAAGAGTATCAAGCTTTGAAACTATATATGGTGGAATGTAAACCATAAGAGACAAATTTTCTTTCCTTCAAACATGGACTATCAAGCAATATTCTTATATCATATTCCCAACTTTACCATCATTTCTTCATATGCAGGAATATTCTTTTGGTTTTGTCCAAGATCTTCCATACACCCCCTTATAATTGCCCATTCTTTCTGCTTTCTATAACTTAACATCGTTCTTTCACTCTCTGTCAAAGAACTGCCAGCATTAGTAAAGAGCCTTAGTATAGTTTTGAAATCATCAATATTTTCAAGAAGTTTATGGTGATACCATTCCTGAATTTCATTGAATACCTGATTTGCCACAAGCTCCAATACAAATAAAGGAAGGTAATAATATTGAATGGTCTCGCTGTCAAAGGTGCAACAATGTTTTTGTTTCAGTATGGTTTGGGCAAGAAACATAAAGAATTTTTTCTTTTCGTCCAAGTTGGAGAAATATTCATTGTTCTCCAACATCAACGCCAATGTTGTCATAACGAAACTCTCTCTACGTTGCGCCTTGTAAATTTTATCCAGCGAAGTCGCATTATAACCTTCCCATATTATCAGATTATTCTGCAACAAATGCTGAGGATACCCTTTGTCTAACTTCATTATCAACTTGTTCCATTTGCGAATATCTGACAGCGTAGATTCATCCAATGACATATTCCATGAGAAATCTTCTCTTTCTATGGCTATTTCCATTTCTGAAGCATACTTATTAAGTTGTTTTTCATCAATATTTTTTTCTTTTAGATAGCAAGACACACAGAACAAAACGAATCGGTAATCGCCATTACTTGTGTCAAGTTGATGCCAATCTACTATCTGAAGCAAGCAATCCCATAAAGTATTTACTATTCTGTTATTAGCTTCTGACTGTGTAGTTTGTCGAGAACTGTCAAGAAGTTTTTTCTTTAGACACCATTTTGAGAAATCCGAGGCAGAAAATGCTTTAAGCATATACCCTATATATACATTCAATTTTTCCACCAATGACTGAATCCACTCTTTCGAGCAATTACCTATCAGTTTTTTCTCTTCATCATTTGCTCCATTCAATTTTACTGCATCAATTAGGTTTTTGCTATTATCAATTAAGCATTGATACCAACGCTTGCGTAATAATGCCAAAAGAACTTTAACTTTTTTATCTTCATGTACTTTCTCTAAAACACAACCAACAATTCTCTCACACATACAGCTATCATCAAGCACAAACAGTAGTTCATTCTGCAAGACAGGAAATTTCATTTTCTGAATAAAATCAGTCCACAAGGCTATTTTACCTTTTTCGATTAACTGCCTTGACAAGACATAGAAGATGCTCTCAATGGGAAAGAAACCTTCATGAGCAAGATAGCTTTCTATGTTACCGACCACTTCATCAACATTTGTAGTTCTAAAATCTTCCAAATATGTCTCAGCAGAGCCATTTGGAGAAAAATATCTGTTCTGTTTTAGTAAATCCAAAGGATTGACATTAGAAATAATTTGCTTAATAACATCTTCATCAAGGCAGAAAGTTTCAAAGAAACCAGGTAAGGGGATTTCTGCCATTCTCTCTATAAAATCTAAAGTTTTACATTCTTGCTTTGATGAACAAAATGCTCCAAATGCAACACCTATGGAATAGTCTATAATGTATGTTTTTAAATAGTCTGTATTTCGTTCCTCTTCAATAGACACTACTATATCAAACAGCTGGAGAAAATGTTCAAGACCCACAAACAAAATATTCCAAACATCTTGTTCACTTAATGACAATAGAGTTTCTATCTGTGCCAAAGTTTCTTTGCTGATGTTACTTTGTATAAGGTTATTAACCACATTGCCGTCGAGTGTACATTTTTTGCTATGTACTAATATATTACATTGGTCTTGCAATTCAGAAAAAACAGAAGACAAATCAAAGCAAAATTCCTCTGAATTCAAATTGGCTAAAAACTGACGTTCTCTGTATACACGCAAAGCGGAATCTCCCATCTTCGTGCGAAAAATCATATAAATATCTTCTTTATTCATAAGTCACCAATTGCTTTAATTTTTACAGTACCATCATTTTCTGCAACTCTTCTATACTTATCAAATTTTGTTTGAATAAGTTGCTTATCCAATGTCTCCGTTATCTTATAAATCCCTGTAGTTCCTGGTGCCCCCTTACTGGAATAATATCCCCACGATGTGCCCACCAAGAAATACCTGTCATCAATAATCAAGAAACGATCATGCAGATTATAGTTATTGAAATTTGTCCCATTATGTATCTTTGAATCGACATACATTAGCTTAATCTGCATGTTTTGCAATATAGATGTCTGTATGTTCTGCTTGATATAATTAAAGGCTCTGACAATTTTATCATCCTTATCACTGGAGCAGTTCGTCAGCACCAATAAATCTATAGGTATCATAATATGTGAGAATATATCATACTGAGATGCATCATCATTGCAATAAGGATCCCATATATAAACTCTTTGTCGTGCTGTTTCCAACAACTGTCCATAAAAGCCAGGATCTACATTGCCATAGTCACTATGATCGAAAAGGGCATAGTTGACTCCATGCTCCATTCTATCTTGCACTGGTTGTACTCCTGTCAGACTAATTTGTGGCATAGTTTTCCAAATCCTCTGTTATAGTATCATCAAACCACCAAGCGTCTACCTTAGATATAATCTTGGCTCTTGAGTCTTCTGGAACCATAGCAATCGTAGTTGCTCTTTCGCCAAAGTTATTGAGAGATGTTCCCAATATCCACACATTGTTGTCCACTACGAGAAAACGGTCATGCAAGTCTGACTGTCCTCTCATCACTCGACACTTCACCTTGCTACCATTCACTATCGCATTGTATTTCTCCTGAGCCAACTTCAATGCTTTTGCTTGTTCTTTTGTGATGCTCTTACTCGTCAATATTCTTACGCTAACATCCAATGATCTTTGATGAAATACATATTTATATAGTTCATCGGCTCCAAAGTAAGGATCGCATATTATGATTTTGTTATTAGCATGATTCTGTATCGCCATCAATACATCATGTGCTTTTTGTAGATTTTGTTCTTTCAGATTCTTGTCACCATCAAAGAAGATGAACTTAAATTCTCGTTCAGCCTGTTCGTATGACTTAGTATCTTTAACTATAATCTGGTCAATATCTGATTGCGCACCAATTACGGACCTTGTAGTTGAAAATTTAGGAATGTCCTCAATATGCTCCTTCCCTTCTTTATCCTTGCTCTTCATCTTTACAATCATAGAGTTGATACTCATACCTAAGCTTATACTACGAATAAAATGCATATTTTGAGTTCGATAGACTATTTGCCCATTATCATCCACAATCAATACTTCAACCTGTTCTATATCAGAATCAAATGGAATCAAGACCATTCTGTCACCTGTAGAAAAATCGATAGTTTTTCTTTCTAAGATGATTCCATTGGCATCAGAATTAATCGCACAGCATTGATATTTAGTGTTTCCTTGTTTACGATATGTTACTTTTCCTACCAAGCCCCCCAATGTCTTGCAAACCTTCCAGTCAATTTTTCTAAACTCAGGATGGTATTGTATCACATACATGTTTCCAATCACATTCGTATATCGTGTAAGGTCACAATGCAAGAACTCTTGTGACAATTCCGACATCTGCTTTTGTAAATATTCATTTCCTTTGAATATTGCAAGAATAGCATCAGAACTACCTTGCAGAATATGGAGGCTACATCCACAATCTCTCTTGGGTAAAACCATCTTTAAAGGTCTTGCATCTCCATCATTGTAAACTGTGAAGAATGTGTTGATTGAATTTGGATACAGTTTGAACCTATTACCTGATAGCATAAAAATATGATCACCATCAACAACATAATTTTCCGCAGGATTTGCTACGAACTCATTGCTAATGGTCGCAATATCTGATGTGTAATATATATTATATGGATTTTTCCCAGAAGATGTACTTGCTCTTTCGCAAATAGTCTTCTCTCCATCATGTGGGTAATCTTGCATATCATTCTCAACTGCATCTATTATCCCCAATAACAAATAAAAGTTCTTTGCTTTCTCATTTCTTAAAAGAATAGTGTGTCTGCGTACTTTCTTTCCAATAAGATTGTCCATCTCAGTATTGACATTGCTGCCACCATACAAGTGTTTGTCAAGCCCTCTAATGCCAGTCGCCAACTTGGGAAGACTTTCTTTGTTTGTATTATTTTTATCTGCCATAATCTCACATATTACAGAACGGGCTACTAAGCCCCATCACCGAAAAGTAGTTCAAAAAAAATAGGAAAGGGAGCCGTTAACCCGTATATCTATTATTCCTTATTCTTCATCCTCCAGAAGAAGTGCCATGTTCTGAAAATTGGCTCGCTTAAAGCCTCGGCAAGATAATATCGCACGAAGTGCATTTTCTCGTCAGGTAATCCCAAAACCTTATGCTGCACATACATCACCGCCCCTGCAAACTTCCACAAGCCAAGATATTCCAGCTCTCGCTGCAATGCCGTCAGATTCTTCACTCTTCACTTGCTCCGTCAGAAGCACAGTCTTATCTGGTCCTATGGACATCTATACCATCACAGATTGATGCGTCACAAACGCATCCTCTATCTGTCGTAACATATCCTTCTGGTATTCGTACAATTGTCTTTGAAAACTTAAAGCTTAGCAATTTCTTCCTGTGAAAGGCCTGTTGCTTTCATTATAGAGCCAATAGGCATTCCCATTTCAAGAAGATTTTTAGCTATCTCTATAGCTTTATCTTTTTTACCTTTTTCTTCTGCACTATCCAAAGAGTTCTTAATATCTCGAAAAGCCTTAAGGCTATCCTCGTATTCCCTAAGTTCTGCCCTTGTGAACTTGGCTATTTCGGCTTCAGCAAACAAACGGTTAAATACAGCTGTTTGCAAATATTCAGGCTGGCGGTCAAGACGCGAGAGATTTTGAAGAACAAAGAGCCACTTATCATAGTTAGTCTTAAGTTCCTCTATCCTCTTGTTGAACTTAGATATTTCCACATATTTAAATGTGAGTTTATCGTTGAACACTCGGTGTGTCTGCTTGTCAAGCAAACCGATATCATGGTTTATAGTATCATCTGAAAAGGCAGGGTCGCTCATATCGTAGTTGAGCAGCGCCACTACATAAACATGCTTGAGTTTATAGTTCCAGCCTTCTCCTTTTTGAGCCTGCTCACGAATGGGGAATGTGGCATAATACAACGAGCGATCCTTGAAATATGTTTGATATGCATTCTGCATCTCTACAATAAACTTTTCCCCATGCTCATTCTCGCAATACACATCAAATATCGCTTTACGATCGGTATGTACATCGCCCACATGTTCGCTATTAAGGAACGTTACGTCTTTCACAACCTGTTCACCATTGAATAAAGAGTTGAGAAAGTCAATAAGCAAATCCTTATTGGGTTTTGTGCCAAAGATTCGTTTGAAACCAAAATCGGTCAATAAACTAATATATCGTTCTTCTGTGTGTCGCATAACTATATAATTTAAAGGTTTATCTTCTACAAAGATAGCGCAAACCGAGAGCAGAACGTCAAGCTTGCTTGTTCGTTATGCCGAGGTGCAGCCTATCCTCTACAAAGATATACATTATTTGCGAGACAGAAATGATTTAAGCCATAAAATACCTATTATTTTGAATTCTTATTAAGGATATCCCTTGTAAGTTTTGCAAAGCACATACCTACTTTACCTTATTCTTAGCCAAGAATAATTCAAAAATCAAAACTCAACATCACCCTTTATACGCCCCATCCTTCGCTTCAAATATCACACTCGGCTCTATTACTTCAACGGTATGCCATGCACCTTTTGGTATCTGGCATCCATACTTTGCCTCTGCAGGACATATCCGAATGCGTTGCACCTCACGAAACTCTACTTTGCGTGTTACATCCAGAGAATCCATACCCATAGGCATAGCTTCAGATGCATTCTTCTCGTATGTCACTACCTCCTCATATATCACTTCGTCCAATTTTCCGCACAAGCAGACAACTGTTTCTGTCGTGTCTTCATGTCTGTGTATAGGTACAACTGTACCTGGCAACAGAGCATTCAGCATGCGTTGCGAATTATCATTGGCAGATGTTCGCAAATCGAAATTCTGACGTAAACGAGGGTTCTCCCCTGCCCGCTCAAAGAGCTTACCTAAAAAGTCTTTATTTATTTCCATATCCAATTAATATTAAATCATTGAACTTTTGCAAGTTCAGTTAAATCATAATGTAATTCAAAATTGAGTAATTCAAAATCGCATGCGTAGCAGCGAACAATTCAAAATTCCTAATTGCCTTCGGCAACCAACTCCTAACTCCTAATTCCTAATTCCTAACTCATTAAGGTACTCCTCATGCAAATGATAATACTTCTTCATAAACGCCACATACGCAACAACAAGCACTACTAATGCCCCCACAAAATACATCCAATGGCAAAGTACATTGTCAGGGCACAGATAAATAAATCCAAGCGATACCATCAACTGCATTGCCATATATATTAATGTAACCTTCACATGTCCAATCTTCAACTCATTCGCCATAATCTGGTAAGCATGCTTTCTATGAGCCTCACCTAAATTCTCGTGCAACATGATACGATGTATGATTGTCAAACAACCATCCACACCATATACTAATAAGAATATTAGCCATGTTATATCTTCTGTCTTAATAATCACATTTCCCAATAAGAATAACATAATGAATGCTATACCTATTGACCCTACATCGCCAGCAAAGCACTTAGCTTTACCTTTCGGTCGGAAATTGAATATACAAAACACTATTGCTGCAATAATCGTTGTGAAGATCAGCGATTGCGCCACAAACTTATCATCTGCATTTAATGCAGCTAATGGAATTAAAACAGCTAATGAATATCCAGCTGTTATTCCATTTATTCCATCCATAAAGTTAATCACATTAGTAGCCCCCACATACACAATCAGAGCCACCAACACAATCCACCACATATCCCAATGCAGGATATCCAACTGATAGAAAGCCATAGCCGCAGCGGCAAACTGTGCCACCAATCTCACAGAGTCGGGCAGCGAATGAATGTCATCCACAAAGCTCACTCCAGCCACCAATGTCAGTCCTGCCAAGAACCAAGGATAATCAAAACCGAAGAAAACGCTCCACACCCAAGCACCAATCATAAAGATGATGCCACCACCACGCAACACTATCGTTGAATGTGACGACCTCTGGTTTGGCTTATCAATAATATTAAACTTATCCGCAATGCGGAAATACACGAGTTCTGCAATAAGTAGCAGAACGAAAATAAGAATATAAGTTATCATAAAAATTAATTGAATTTACTCTTATTAATTAATACAGATTCTGTCTCTTATACACATCTCCGAGCCCACGAGACATGCGCAGATCTC
>ERZ1027181.1468-NODE-1468-length-10725-cov-7.423524_pt1 | contig 10725 bp, 8 predicted proteins | sample MGYA00519247_ERZ1027181 | MGnify/ENA primary metagenome ERZ1027181 (study PRJEB26926, sample SAMN06164415) | human gut metagenome | biome: ENVO:00009003; feature: ENVO:2100002; material: ENVO:00002003 | host: Homo sapiens | place: USA | collected 2012 ...
CGAGATCTGCGCATGTCTCGTGGGCTCGGAGATGTGTATAAGAGACAGCAGTGATTCTTACATGGATCAGAAAGTAACCATCGGTGGATGGGTAAGAAGTATCCGCGGATCCAAAGCATTTGGATTCATCGTGATAAATGACGGAACATTCTTTGAGCCTTTACAGGTTGTATATCACGACAAGATGGACAACTTTGCAGAGATCTCCAAGTTAAATGTAGGTGCAGCAGTAATCGTTACAGGTACACTGGTAGCAACACCTCAGGCAAAGCAGCCATTCGAGATCCAGGCAGATACTGTAGAAGTAGAAGGAGCATCCGCACCGGATTACCCACTTCAGAAGAAGCGTCACAGCTTTGAATATTTGAGAACAATTGCACATTTAAGACCTAGAACAAATACATTCCAGGCAGTATTCCGTGTACGTTCCCTGACAGCATATGCGATTCATAAGTTCTTCCAGGAGAGAGGTTTTGTATATGTGCATACACCACTGATCACAGGAAGTGATTGTGAGGGTGCAGGAGAGATGTTCCAGGTAACGACTATGGATCTGAATAACGTACCGAAGAATGAAGACGGAAGCGTAGATTATTCCAAAGATTTCTTCGGAAAAGAGACAAGCCTTACTGTAAGCGGACAGTTAAATGGTGAGACTTACGCACAGGCATTCCGCAATATTTATACATTCGGACCGACATTCCGTGCAGAGAACTCTAACACAACACGTCATGCGGCAGAGTTCTGGATGATCGAGCCTGAGATGGCATTTGCAGATCTGGATGACGATATGTTCGTTGCGGAAGCAATGTTAAAATACGTCATCAACTATGTGCTTGAGAATGCACCGGAAGAGATGAACTTCTTCAATTCATTCGTAGACAAGGGACTTCTGGAGAGATTGCACAACGTAGTATCTTCTGATTTCGCAAGAGTGACATATACAGAGGCTGTAGAACTTCTTGAGAAACACAATGATAAATTTGAATACAAAGTAACATGGGGAACAGACCTTCAGACAGAGCACGAAAGATACCTGACAGAAGAAGTCTTCAAACGTCCGGTATTCGTAACAGATTATCCGAAGGAGATCAAAGCATTCTACATGAAGCTGAACGACGATGGCAAGACCGTTGCGGCAGTAGACTGTCTGGTACCTGGAATCGGTGAGATCATCGGAGGAAGCCAGAGAGAGGATGACTACGATAAGCTGAAAGCAAGAATGGATGAACTGGGACTGAAAGAAGAAGACTACAAGTTCTACATGGATCTTCGTAAATATGGTTCTACAAGACATGCCGGATTCGGACTTGGATTCGAAAGATGCGTCATGTATCTGACAGGAATGGGCAATATCCGTGACGTAATTCCATTCCCAAGAACTGTCAACAACTGTGAACTGTAATAGAGGATCATGTGGATAACAACACGTGAAAAACGTATATAAAACGTATATAAAACGTATATAAAACGTATATGGGGACGGGGGATTTATAAAAATCCGCCGTCCCCATATAGAATGGAGGGCAGTATGAATATATTAGTAGTAGATGACGAAAAGGAAATCGCTGATGTAGTAGAGCTTTATCTCCAGAATGACCAATACAAAGTATTCAAATTTTACAACGGCCAGGATGCACTGGACTGTATTAACAGTACGAAGATCGATCTTGCGATCCTGGATATTATGCTTCCGGATATTGACGGATTCCAGATCCTCAAGCAGATTCGGCAGAAATATACATTTCCGGTGATCATGCTGACGGCGAAGACGGAATACATGGATAAGATTACCGGGCTTACGCTGGGAGCGGATGATTATATTCCGAAACCGTTCAACCCACTGGAGCTGGTGGCGAGAGTGAAAGCACAGCTTCGCCGGTGTACACAGTATAATGAAGGGACCAAAGAAGAAGGAGATGTCCTGGATTTCGGAGGGCTGCTTCTGAACCGGACTTCTCATGAGTGTGTATACAATGAAGTGCCGCTGACACTGACACCGATCGAATTCGATATCCTCTGGCTTCTGTGTGAGAACCGGGGAAAGGTCATAAGCTCAGAAGAATTGTTCGAGAAAGTATGGCATGAGAAATATTATAAGAACAGTAACAACACGGTGATGGTGCATATCCGTCATCTCCGCGAGAAGATGAGTGCACCGACAGGCAAGTCTGATTTTATCAAGACTGTGTGGGGAGTGGGCTATAAGGTTGAAGAATAATTATCGGAAATTAAAATTCAGTATCCTCTTGCAGACGGTGCTGGTCACAGCGCTTACCGTTCTGGTAGGAGGGGTACTGCTTAAATTTGTGATCGATGGAATTTATAATGACAGTTTTGCCAGAACTTTTGTAGATGTTCTGGTATTTCTGAATATAAATGAAAAGACGGCGGTCCATCTTTACTGGCAGCTGATCGGAGATAACAAGACATTTTTCATGATTGTTGGTTATCTGATCCTTTTTGCGCTGTTTTTTTATGTTGCGCTTTCTCAGATGACAAAATATCTGGATCAGATCGATCATGGAATTGAAAATATTATATCGGAATCTACAGATCCCATTCATCTGATCACAGAATTAAAACCAATAGAGATCCGTTTGAATGAGATTAAAGCAACATTAAAACGGCAGGAGCTGGAGGCATCGGAAGGTGAAAAGAAGAAAAACGACCTGGTGCTTTTTCTGGCGCATGATCTGAAGACGCCGCTGACTTCGATCGTGGCGTATCTTACGATGCTCGAAGATCATCCCGACATGCCGGAAGAAGAACGAAAAGCATATACTCACATTGCATTGGAAAAATCCATCCGATTAGGAGAGCTGATCAATGAATTTTTTGATATTACAAGATATAATCTTCAGAATATCGAACTGGAACCGGTAGAGATTGATCTTACGATGATGCTTGAACAGCTTGCAGATGAGCTGTACGGAGTCCTCCAGGAAAAGAAGCTGACCTGTGAAGTGGATGTAGAAGAAGATCTGATGATCTACGGAGATCCGGATAAGCTTGCAAGAGTATTCGATAATATCTTAAGAAATGCAATTGCTTACTGCTATGCAGATACGGAGATCCGGATCGAAGCGAAAATGAAGGATGGTGACATCGAGATCACATTTACCAATGCAGGTGATAAGATTCCGGGCGATATGCTTCAGACGATATTCGAGAAATTCTATCGCGTGGATGGTTCCAGATCGACAGGAACCGGCGGCGCAGGTCTGGGACTTGCGATCGCCAAACAGATCGTGGAACTGCACGGAGGAAGAATCCTGGCAAAAAGTGATGACAACCGGACACAGTTTGTCGTAACACTGCCATCGAAAGAGAAGACAGAACAGAAAGAGGGAAGCGAGGATGAAGTTCATACACATCGCAGACTTGCATTTAGGGGCAAAGCCGGACGCGGGAAACGCGTACAGTCAAAATAGAGAACAGGAGCTCTGGGACAGCTTTCGTGATATCATAACAATCTGCAATCAGAAAAAGACAGATTTGTTGCTGATCGCGGGGGACCTGTTCCACAGGCAGCCACTTTTAAGAGAATTAAAAGAAATGAATTCCATACTGGAGATGCTGGAGCAGACAGAAGTTGTTATGATCGCCGGTAATCATGATCATATCAGGAAAAACTCTTATTACCGAACATTTACCTGGGCACCGCATGTGCACATGATCTGCTCGCAGGAAATGAGCTGTGTGGAACTTGACCGGATCCAGACGGCTGTCTATGGATGCAGTTATCATTCCAGAGAAATTCTGGAGCCGTTATATGATCATGCAGTTCCGGAAGGACGGCAGAAGTATGAGATTTTGCTTGCACACGGCGGGGATGAGAAACATATTCCGATCAAGAGTAATCAGATCATGACGCTTGGGTATGATTATGCTGCATTTGGACATATCCACAAGCCGCAGATGCTGGTGGAGAACCAGATGGCATATGCCGGATCGCTGGAGCCGACGGATGTAGGTGATACAGGAGCTCATGGTTATATCGAAGGAAAGATCACCGGAAATGGTTGTCAGATCCGTTTTGTACCACATGCACTGCGTGAATACAGACACTGCGAGATACAGGTGGATAAATCTGTGACCGGCCATGTACTGAGGCAAAAGATTGCAGATATGATCGAAGAGCAGGGAAAGCAGCACATGTATAAGATTACACTGACTGGTTATCGAGATCCGGATATCTGGTATGAGCTGGATCATATGGATCCATACGGTAATGTGGTGGAGATTACAGACCACACAAAGCCTGCATATGACTTTGAAAAATTAAAAAATGAAAATAAAGGAAACATTCTCGGACAATATATTGAAAGCCTGAGTGGCTATCCGGCCGACAGTCTGGAGTACCAGGCACTCTGTGAAGGAGTGCAGGCTTTGATGGAGACGAGAAGAGGATAGAACCGAAAGATGCAGATTAATGAATTATTGTTAAAAAACTTTGGAAAATTCCATGACCGGCAGATAGATCTGGATGAGGGGATCAACCTGATTCACGGGGAAAACGAATCAGGAAAGTCTACAATCCATACATTCATCAGGGGAATGCTTTTCGGAATAGAAAGAGGGAGAGGACGGGCTGCGCAAAATGATACTTTCAGTATATACGAACCGTGGGAAAATCCTAATTACTATTCTGGTATATTGAAGTTCAAAAGTGGAGAGAAACATTTCCGTATCGAAAGAAATTTTGATAAATATTCTAAAAAAGCGGAACTGATCTGTGAAGAGGACGGTGAAGTACTGTCTGTAGAAGACGGAGATCTTCAGATGCTGCTTGGGGAGATGGACGCAGAACGTTACGATAATACCGTTTCCATGAGCCAGAGGAATGCACAGATGGGGGAAAGTATTGTGGCAGAGCTGAAAAATTATGCGACAAACTATTACACCTCGGGAAACGGAGAAATCGACCTGGCCGGTGCATTGGAACAGTTAAGGGGCAGGAAGAAGATCCTGGAAAATGAGATCCGTATGGAAATGGCTCAAAAGCAGCAGAAACGTGAAAAACTTGAGCAGGAAGTATCTTTTGTCTGGCGTGATGTACATCATCTGGAAGAAGAACTGGAACGTGTAGAAGAAGAACTTGCGTATCGGCTGGAAAAGGAAGAAGAAAAGAAAAAAGAGCGCCAGAGGGAAGAAGAACATGGAAAAGGTGTCATGGATGAGATTCGTCCGGAAAAATGGAGGATCCATCCAATGGAGCTTCTGGTGTTTGCACTGGTTATTGTGATTGCAGTCATCTTGTTCTCGAAACCGTGGAATTATCTGATTGCTATTGTGTTATTCCTTGCGTTCGGCTTATATATATGGAACCGGATGAAAGTTGGAAAAAAACAGGTAAAAACAGAGCCAGAGATTATCCTTGAAGAGATCACGCAGGAAGAGGAGAAAGTTCCGGTAGAGAAGTTACGCTGGGAGAAATCGCATATTACAGCGGAATTAAAAGAGAAGAAAATTCAGTATGACAACCTGGGAGAACAGCTCGCGGAACTGGATGAAGTTAATGAGCGTTCCAGGGAATATGAGATGAAACGCCAGGCGGTCCAGATGGCGGCAGATCATCTGGAACAGCTGTCAGAGGAGATGCGGGGATATCTAAAAAGAGATCTGAATGAGAAAGCGTCATCATTCATCTGTGAGATCACAGGTGGAAAATATAAAAAGCTTGTGACAGATGAAAAACTTCATGTATCGCTTATGACAGATGAAAAGAGAGTAGAGATTGAACAGGTAAGTCGTGGAACGGTAGAACAGGTCTATCTGGCACTCCGTATGGCAGTGGGAGAGCTTTTATGTGAGGAAGAGATGCCGGTGATACTGGATGATGCATTTGCATATTATGATGAGGAGAGAATGCTTCAGACACTCAGATGGTTGAAAGAACATAAGAAACAAGTGATCATATTTACCTGTCAGACGAGAGAAGAACAGGTGATGAAAGAAGCCGGACTTGTTTATCACAAGATAGAACTTTAAAAAAATGCTGTCGGGAAATTCCCGGCAGCATTTTTTAATCACGTGCATTCGTAAGGAGCTGCCCGTGGCAGGTCCTGTAGATACTATTAAATCTCTTCACCATTTTTATACTTATTGACAACATTCTGAATTCTTTCGATAGGATTCAGGATACTGCTGATAGAACCATCGTGGTTAAGAGTGTCGATCACGAGGGCAATATATTTGCTCATATCACAGTTAATATAATATGGACGTTCCAGAAGTTCAGGTGTCTGGTAGATCAGGTTGGTAGTCAGAACAGCGTCTAAGATACCTTCTTCATATGCCTGGTCGAATTTCTCCAGACCGTTTGTGAACAGACCGAATGTAGCAGCGCAGAAGATACGTTTTGCTTTGCGCTGTTTTAACTGGCGGGCAACGTCTAACATACTGTCACCGGAAGAAATCATGTCATCAAGGATGATCACATCTTTTCCTTCTACGGAAGATCCAAGGAACTCATGAGCAACGATCGGGTTACGGCCGTCTACCACACGTGAGAAGTCACGGCGTTTGTAGAACATACCCATATCAAGGTTCAGTACGTTGGCAAGATAAATTGCACGTCCTGTAGCACCTTCATCCGGGCTGATTGCCATCATGTGATCGCTGTCGATCTGAAGGTCTTTGAAGGTACGGAGAAGACCTTTGACGAACTGGTATGTCGGACGGATTGTTTCGAATCCGTTTAATGGAATCGCATTCTGTACACGAGGATCGTGAGCATCAAATGTGATGATATTGTCAACACCCATACGGACAAGCTCCTGAAGAGCGAGTGCGCAGTCCAGAGATTCACGACTGCTTCTCTTGTGCTGACGGCTTTCATATAAGAATGGCATAATGACGTTAATACGACGTCCTTTTCCACCTACTGCAGCAATAATACGTTTCAAGTTCTGATAATGATCGTCAGGGGACATATGGTTAATATTTCCTGTCAGGGAATATGTCAGGCTGTAGTTACATACATCGACCATAAGATAAAGATCTTTACCACGAACGGATTCATTAATAATACCTTTTGCTTCACCTGAACCAAAACGTGGAACTTTTGCATCGATTAAGTAAGTGTCTTTCTCATAGCCTATGAAAGCGACATCGTTCTTATGAATATGTCCATCTTCCTTTCTCCATTTTACGAGATAATCATTTACTTTTGCTCCCATCTCTGTACAACCGTCAAGAGCGATCAGTCCAAGTGCTCCTACCGGTATATTCTCAAGATTACGATCGTTACGGCGTAACATCATTAGTACCTCCCAGGTTTAATAATTTTTTTTGGATACGGATATCGTCACCGGTAATACGCAGAATTGTATAATTACTGCTGATTCGTGAGAATGTCCGTTCCGAGTAGATTGATTTTATATCCTCCAATGCAAGGTTGGTAGATATTATGGTTGATTTCTGCCTTAATATGCGTTCATTCAGACAAATGAACAACTGGGATACAGTAAATGAATTCGGCAGTTCTGTACCCAGATCATCAATGATCAGCAAGTCACAGTCATAGATGTGTTCAAATACATCAGAATCCTTGTCCTGTCTTTTACCAAATGTATTCTCTGCAAGGATATCAAAAAGTCCGGCTGCTGTAAAGTAAATAACGGAATAAGCGGAATCCATTAATTCTTTTGCGATGCAGTGAGAAAGAAAAGTCTTTCCGACACCGGTATCTCCATACAGTAGTATGTTATGAAATTCTTTAGAAAATGTATCTACGAAGTTGTGACAGACATTTAATGCAATTTCCATTGATTCCAGAGAAGAACGTCCGGTAAGCGGATCGATATGATTCCTGGAATAATAGGACAGAGAACAGGTTGAAAAGTTCTCTTTGTCAAGGATATCTTTGAGATTAGATTGCGTATATAAATAATCCACAATCGCTTTTTTGAAACAGTGACATTTATGTGTGCCAATATAACCGGTATCTTTACAATCCGGACACTGATAGTGTAATTCAAGGTAATTGGCAGGAAGACCATGTGCTTTTAATAAAGCCGGCTTTCTGGCGGAGAGTTCTTTGAGCTCTGATTTTAAAGAAGAAAGAGCAGTCTGATCTCCGTCCAGAAGCAGTCTTGCCTTTTTAACACTTAAAGAGGAGATGGAATGATCCACTTCCTCTAATTCAGGAATGAGGGCGTATGCCTTCTCATAGCGTTTTCTGAGTTGAAACTCATTATCCAGTTGTTTTTGTTCATAAGTACGCATTAAATGATCGTACTGAGAATTGGAAAGTGCCATGTTATGGAAAACTCCTCTGCATTCGCATAATAGAATCTGATATGTATACTTTATTGCTGAACCAGACGACGTTCCAAATCATTCATGTCATAAGAACGTCCGTCGAAATTGTTGAACTTATTGTTCTGGTTAATTGCAGGCTTCTGTGCCTGTTGCTGTCTTTTGCGTTCCTTTGCGAGCTCTTTCGCACGTTCCTTCTCTTTGCGATAATCAGCATCTACCGCATCGATATCTTTTAACTGACGGACATTCTTGTCCTTCCAGCGTTTCAGAATGGAATCGGTATAGTCAAAGCTTGGCTGATGAATGGCATTCATCGTACGGTCACATGCTTCAAGGATTACTTCCAGAGCAAAACCATATTCTTCTGACCATTTGCGGATATAGGCAATCTCAGAAGCGGCAGGACCGCGGCCCTTAATCCCATATGCATTCAGGACGCAATAACAGTTCTTATTATAAAGAAATGAACTTGTCTTGGCAAGATTCACAGTTGTTATGTTTTCTTCATGCCATGATAAGGCCACCTTATTAATATAATGCATACTCTTGTGACCATTTTCGACACAATATTCGATCAGATACTCAATAAGTTCAGCTGACATATTCAGTGTGTCATAAAAATAAGTAATCTGGTCAATATCAGTAGCGGAAAGTGTCTTGCCGAGATACTGTTCGGCAACAAAGAGTAATTCTTTGAATTCTGCACGTTCCTTACGGCTACGGTACTGCTGTATATTTGTTGTAGATGCCGGAACCGCAGAAACAGGGGCTTCGACAGAATCAACAGGGTAATCCATCTGATTTGTCATAGATGGAACGGACGCAGTCATATAGCCGGACTGTACATCGTGTAATTCGGAAGTTGGTACGGATGAACGGACCGTACTTTGCGGAGTCGGATCATCCGGAGTGTCATCCAGATAATCAAGGAGTCCTTCACTCTTCCAGTATCTTAATGCGCGGAGTACATCCTTCTCTGTGCACTCGAGCAGATCAGCCAGCTCGGAAACAGAAAGACATCCGGAGGACTGATTCATATGACGGAGAAGCAGGAGATATACTTTGACATATTCTCCATTGGCTCTGACCATATACTGGTCGATAAATTCATTGTCCAGTACAGTCGCGTTCGTCTGTACATACTTCGTAAGTTTTAATTCCTTCATAATAATTCCCCGTCCTCCCCAGAACTTTTTGTATCTTTCGTTTCATCGTAGACACATTATAGCACCGGGAAGACGGGGAAAAAAGAAATTTTTGAGTCAAAATCCGACTTTTTTGTGGATAAAATTGTGTGGATAATGTGGATAACTAGTGTTTAAGCAGGTTTTCCCCAATGTTTACAACGTTTCCGGCTCCCATAGTTATCAACACATCTCCTTTCTGGCACTTGTCCAGACAGAAGTTTTCAATCTCTTCAAAGCTTGGGAAATAGTAAGCATCGCATCCTTTTTTCTTTAATTCTTCTGCGATCATCTCAGAAGACATGCCCAGAGTATCTGTCTCACGGGCAGCGTAGATGTCTGCGAGGATCACATGATCGGCATGTGTCAGGGCATCTACAAATTCAGGGAATAATGCTTTGGTACGTGTATAAGTATGTGGCTGGAAGATGCACCATATTTCTTTGTGCGGATATTCCTTGGCCGCTGTTAAAGTTGCATTGATCTCTGTTGGGTGATGAGCATAATCATCAATGACAGTAACTCCATTAACTTCACCTTTATATTCGAAACGACGGTCTGTGCCGTGGAACGATTTCAGTCCTTCTTTGATCTTGGTAAATGGAACTCCGAGAAGGTCTGCAACGGCAATGGCTGATAATGCATTGGATACATTATGATCTCCATTCACCGATAATGAGATACGGTCGATAAATTCACCGGATTTTACCAGATCGAAAGAGGCCTCTCCCTTCTTATCATGAAGGATATTGGTTGCACTGTAGTCAAGAGAGCTGTCATTACCGTAACGGATCACGCGGCAGTCAAGGTCAGCAGTGATTTCTTCAAGATCAGGAATGTTGTCGTTGATAACAAGTGTTCCATCCTTTGGAAGTAATTTCGCAAAGCGGTGGAAAGAATTACGGATATCAGCCAGGTCTTTGAAGAAATCCAGATGATCTTCGTCAATATTCAGGATTACGCCGATCTTCGGGAAGAAATGCAGGAAACTGTTCGTATATTCACAGGCTTCTGTGACAAAATATTCAGAATTACCTACACGGATGTTACCGCCGATAGCCTTTAAGATGCCGCCGACAGAGATGGTAGGATCCAGTTCTCCGGCAAGTAAAATGTGTGACAGCATAGAAGTTGTCGTTGTCTTGCCGTGGGTACCGGAAATTGCGATCGGTACATCATAGTTGGTCATTAACTGTCCGAGCAGTTCTGCACGGGTCAGCATAGGAACTGTCTCTTATACACATCTGACGCTGCCGACGATACTCCTTGTGTA
>ERZ1027181.1475-NODE-1475-length-10683-cov-10.131163_pt1 | contig 10683 bp, 7 predicted proteins | sample MGYA00519247_ERZ1027181 | MGnify/ENA primary metagenome ERZ1027181 (study PRJEB26926, sample SAMN06164415) | human gut metagenome | biome: ENVO:00009003; feature: ENVO:2100002; material: ENVO:00002003 | host: Homo sapiens | place: USA | collected 2012 ...
TGTTGCTCAGGCACTTATAAATAATGTTAAACTATAGTGTTGCGGAATTAAGGTTAAACACTTCTCGCGTAACTTACACATATTTTGTCGTTGATAACCTTTTACAAAAGAGGCGACCATAAAGATCGCCTCTTTTGTTCAGTTATGGTTGATTGGTTTACTTTTCAAATGTGTTATACAATTTCAAGATGTTTTCTGCAAACCAGTCTACCAATTCGTCATCTGATTTCTCCAACGTATCAGTAACGAGCCACATCCATTTGCCTTCCTGTCTTGCACCTGGTTTCTGCTCCAAGTTAGGCAACTGAGAGAGAACATCATTGTTGGCAATGAACTCCTGCATCTTGACTTTAGCATTCTCACCACCTGTTGTGTATATGCAAACTCTGGTTGTGTTATAGCGAACGCTGTAGCCACAGTCATAAGCAAAGCCTTCATGGGTTGGCGAATTGAAGCCGATGTATGGGCGACCCTTCGGGTTGTTAATATGTGACTGCACTTTGTCTTTTACTCTTTCAACTACTTTCTCCCAAATATTGTTGCACCATTCAACATTAGCCTCTGAAGCTTCGTTGCTGGCAGCAGGAGCGTCAGTAAAATCGCCTTCTGTCACAGGCTCGAAGGGCATCTCACCCGAATTGTTTCGCTTTATCAACTCCATAAGATTCTCAAAACCATCCTTGCCGTAGTAATCCAAGATAAGGTTACGTTCAAACTTTGTTACTGCATTGAGCACCTGATTGCGAGTTACGCCATAAACAAACTCACGACCTGCCTTAATCTCGTATTTGTCGACACTTTGGTTATGCACCTTTGAACACTCCAGGCAATACATATCGTTGGTCAGCAAGTTACGGATTCTGTCATCCACATTGCCGCTCATTTCCGGATACTCAAACACATCGAAAAGCTGACACACCTCAGGGATGCCCGTACGAGCCTCTTGATTGATTCGTCCCATAGCGCATTCCCATTTATCTTTACTGTCATCTGTCTCGGAGGTCTGACCAATTTTGAGCCAACCGCCGTCCTGCTGCTTCAACTCAGCATTCGAGAAATACTGAGAAAAAAGGCGCTTGGGACCAAATACGTAAATTAATGTTCTCTTCATAATTAATGGTTTTTTGTTTTCTAATTATTATCTGAATGATATCATAGATTTAACAATCTATTAATCTTATTCTGCTTTCAAAGCAGAGAAGTCACGGCCCTTTTTCTTAAATTCCTTTTTAAGTGTTTTATAGCTTGAAGTATCCTCCCAAAGAAAATCACTATTTATCTTTAATCTGAAAGAATTTCCAACCTCTTCTGCTTCATCATAATTTCCTTTTTTTATATATGCCTTGATTAATGCTAAATATATAGCATCGAAATTTTGTACAAGATCCATTCCACTAAATTCATTAGGAACAGAGAAACTAGTTAGGGTATTTTTCGCTCTATCAAGATTACCTCTTTCTATCATCTCAAAAACTTGACTTCCCAAACTCTGAGTTTGTTCTTTTGCGTCTTGTAGCTTTTTAAGCATCTCTTCTTGCTTTTCTTCTTTTCTTTCTCTTTCACTGTCAGGAGAAAAATAGAAACCAATACCTAACAATAGTAATAATAATACAACTGGAACAACGACTGATGTTACATTTTTAATATTTTCCCACAACGACTTCTTTTTAGCCGCTGCCTCTGCCGCTTCTGATTCCTCCTCCACTTCTTCAACCAAGCGCTGTATCTTAGGATTATTGCCATAGTACATTCTTGCTTTGCGTACATAACGTTCTATCTCTGCTTTACTCTTATCCACATCTTCACCTGACTTGAAGCTTACCAAAGCATTTTCAAGATACTCAATTATTTCTTCCAACTCCTTACTTGCCTCAGGTGTGATGTTGCCGCCACAATTAGGGCACTTGTCAGTCAGTTCAGGAATAGAGCTACCACAGTAAGGACATGTCTTGCCACGACGCTTGTTCATAGCCGCAGCTACTGCCTGGTCTGCCTTCTGCTGTTGGGCATCAATGTAGAGGTCAACCTCATCTAAGTTCAAGCCCAAAGCTTGTGCCTTGTTCAGAAGAACCTGACGCTCTTTGGGAGAAATGATACCATCAGAGAGATACTCCTTGATAAGGTCGTCTAGCTCCTGCGGTATTACACCTTTCTTCTTTGCAGACTTTGCTTCCATCTCCTTCTTGCGTTTTGCAAGACGACCATTAAGCACAAGTTCAAACTCGTCGCGGTCTATGCCCATAGCCTCGGCTTTCTTAAAGAGAAGATTTTTCTCTTTGTCAGTAAGCACTCCATCTGCCAATGCAGCAGTGATGAGCGCTTCCAATTTTTCGTTATACATAGTAATATTATTTCGTTGTTATTGAATTTTATTTATATGTCTATTAATGGTGCTTTTCGTAGAATCTTGCCTCAAGCACCATTTCCACCTCATCAGGATCTTCTCCCTCCATGACAGCACGACGCAGAACTATCTCCTTCATCTTGTCGGTCAGCTCATCATTCTCTGCTACAGAATTGATAAGCTCCTCAAGACCATCCGAGAAGAGTTTGCAGGGAGACTTTACTATCTGAGGCTTAGCGATTGATTCTGACTGACTTTCTTCTTCATTATCATCTTCATCTTCTTCTACCTCGATATCTACGTCCTCTGTATCTTCTTCTCCGTACTCGTCATCTTCTTCATCTTCATCATCGCTCATGTCCTCCGGAAGTGGTAACGGAGTCTGTGGTTCGTACGGACCATAGAAGTCAAGCATGTCTTCTGGCATCTTTCTTAGTTTTATTTCAGAATCGGTTCTCTGTAAAAGTTGCGCATAGTATGTGTACAGTTCCGCTGGCACATACAATGTCTCCACGCTATAACTCAAAGATTCTAAATCCGTAATCTTATTAGTATAAAGATACAACTCGGATATAGTGCCATCTTCTATTGGATATCCCAATTTCTCCACCGAATTCGGAATAAATACTCTCCTTACTCTCTTGCCACCTGCGAAGTTGTCGCCAACAATCTCCACTCCTTTAGGAATTATTACTTCTTTAATTCGATCACAGCCAGATAACAATTCATCTGGTATTTCCTTGAGTAATGTTACTTTAGAGAAATCCACCTCTTCCAAGTACTTCTCCTTTTCATAGAAAACACAACCCGATAATTTTTTCAAGGTAGAAGGGAAAACGACTTTACGAATTCCTTCATATCCATCCAAAGACTCATCATCAAGGGATGTATATCCTTCGTCAATAGTCAACACACCATCTTCGAATGTCCCCAACTTGATTTTAACATTTTCGTCATCAGATTTGTCATCATCAGTATTGAATAAGTCATGTTTGGTTTCTTGCAAATTCTTCAAGGCCTCGTTCTTTACATCTTCCAAACGTTCCCCAACAGTCTTTGCAATATCATCGACCATTTTTTTGAATATTCCCATACTATAACATCTTTAATGTTTGTTACTTTTGTTTTTAACTATTTGGAAACTTTACATCCCCGGCATCTGCGGCGGCATTCCCGGCATCTGCGGAGCTGTTCCTTGGAACAACGGGGCGAGTTCTGCCACGTTGCCAGCAAACTCCCATTGTGCCATACCGTTCTTCCATACGTACGACTGCTGAGTGAGCTGACCTTGCTGAACGAGCTGCTGCAGCTTGTTCCAGTCACACGGACCATACTGCTGACCGTTTATGCCGATGAAGTATTGCACCTGAGGAACGGCTCCCTTACCAGGCATCTGCGGCGCACCACCCATACCCGGCATCTGCGGAACGCCACCCATCTGACCCATACCACCAATAGGCTGCTGACGGAAGGCATTGATGCCGTTGTCCATAGCGTTGTTCAGCACGCCGGCATTGAGGTTGGCTTGGTGAGCACCCATAAAGGTTTGCTCGGTCTGCAAGCGAGAGGCACGCTGCATCTCCTCACGCTGAATGCGCATTGTCTCGCGCTGATTCTCAAGGTTCATGCGCTGCAGTTCCTCCTGACCGCCAAGGTCGAGCTCCTGCTTTCTGCCCATAGCGTCCAGATTAAGCGACGACTGCTTGCGGAGCATATCCTGCTGAAGATCGTTGTTAAGATTGAAGTTTGAGATCTGAGCATTGTGCTGAGCCATCATGCGCTCCTTCTCAAGGTCGGCAGTAAGGGCTTTCAACTCGCGATAGCCACGGCTCTCCTTGTCGATGTTGATGCTCGTGATGTCGAGACTGCGGATGGTGATGCCGAAGAGCTTCTCCACCTGTGGCATAACACGCTGCTGCACCAGCTCGCTTATCTCCATAATCTTGCGTTCAATCTGAACCACTGGAATCTGAGCGTCTATAGGAGCATTCACCACCACGCTCTTGATGAACTTGGTGAGCTGACCACGAAGCTTGTTCTTGAAAGTCTCGTCGCTGTAAGCCTCGTTGCGGTTAACGCTATGGAAGAGGTCCATATCCTCAATGGCATACACAATGGCGCCGTGAACAGCCACAGGCACACCATAGTCTTGCAGACGCGGGTCGAACACGTCGAAGTAAGGAATGGCAAAGTTCACCTGACTGCCCTTGCTCATATTGCTGAGGTTGGTCAGATTGGTCTGCTCCACTCTTCTTGCAGCCTCTTCCGCTGCCTGTCTCTTTTCTTCTTCCACTTCACGGGAAGACTTAAAACCAAAGAATCCCATAATATTATTTCAGTTTTTAATTATTTTTTAGTTGTGTAAATTCTCTTTGTCTTGCCCTTCGCATCCACCTCCACAAAGGTGTCGGCACCATACTGTCGGTTAGGGTCATGATAGTTGAACGAGTAGCCCATCTCGTAGTTGCCGTCGATGGTGGGCCGGCTGAATTGATCGATGCTGTCCAGCGTCTGCGGGTTCAGTCCCAACTGCCGATAGAGATGCTGTTCCACTATCGTTCGGATGGCATTCAGGTTGTCGTCAACATATCCGCGTATCTGATCGATGAGCGACTGGCTGTTCACGTCTTTCTGCATCAGTCGCTGGCGCATGGTCTTCCTAAGCGGCATTCCGTCAGCCTTTACTGCGGCAGGCGGCATGGCATCGTTACGCAAAGCCGACTCAATCACTTGGTCGCAGCGACGCACATGAAGCATCGGGTTGCCATAGAGGCAGAACATCAAGGCTGTGCTCATAGAGAAGCAGTCGTCCTCTATATTGCGACACATATTGAAGTAGTCGCACTTGGCTTGCAGCATAGCCTTGCCTCCCGTCATTCCCTTAAACTGATAGAGAGGATAAAGGCGCATAAGCACCTCACTGCCCGTACCCGGATTGAGTATCAGCTCACGCACCTCGTCGGTCTCCCCATTGCTGAACATAGGCACTGACACGAGCGAACCGGTATAGAGCAATACGCCTCCTCCATAGAGGGCGCTGAGCAACATCGAGTCGTTGCGTTCGTAACCGGCATATCGTGCACCGAAGCATGCCACGGTGTTGAACACCCTTGCCTTGCCATGGCTGAGAAGCGAAGGATTGAAGGCTTCTGCCTCGCTATAGAATCCGCACATTCCCTTTGCGTCGGCACCATGCAGATTGAACATCAGCATGTCGGCATTGTCCAGCGACTTGCAGTAGATGCCGAGGCTTTCAGCGTCTTGCGTCAGCAGCTTAGGACTGATATACATTCCGTTGCGTATGAGTTCGGGGTCGTCGTTGTTGTAAAGTAGCGGAAGGTGCTGGGTCATCGTGCAACTGGCAGGAATCCAGTCGCGATTGCTTATCATCAACACATTACCTACGGGTATTCCGTCGCCGTACATACCGCTGATATTGAAGTAAGCACCGAGGTCGCTGCGTATATCCGTACTGAGTTTTCCGTCTTCCAACGGCAGTCGAGCCACATTGTTTCGGGCGCATCCTACTGTGAAGTCGGAGTCGCGGTTGTCCAGCAGGTCCACGATGTAGGTGCCTTCAAAGGCATAGCATGTGTCGGTGGGAATCCGTTCGCTGCCATACGGCCACGGGTCTTCCACACGCGGAATAGGAATGACGTCGTCGCCACCTATTATAAACAGATGTAAGTCGGCACCTGCTGTCAGCTTGTTTTCGGCTATGCAGCGCGACACCGCCTCGTTGCACTCTATCCATGATGGAGGCTCGTTGGCAGAGTCCATTCCGTATTGGGCAATGTCGAGGAAAGTCCAGTACATCTGCTGGTCGTAGGCGTTCTGTATGAAGTCGTTGAAGACGTCATACACGTCCTGCGTGCTGCAGCCGTATTTTCTTGCCAGGGCATTGGCGTTGGTGAGGATTATGCCGTAACGGGCTTCCAAGGCATCGGCTGCGGGCTGAGGAGCCGACTTGCTTTGTCCAGGCATCGGCGGCACAGCAGAAGCTTTCGGCATCGGCGGAGGAGTAGCAACTCCCAATCCCATGTTGTTGGCAGCTTGCAGAGCATTGAAACCACGCATCTGATTGAGCTTCACGTTCTGCGCATTAAACTTCGGCATGGGTGGAGGCGTTGGCATCTGCGGTGGCACAGCCATCTTGGTTTTCTCCTTGGGTTTTAGCTCGGCAAGGGTGGTGTCGCAATAGAACTGATACCATTCTTCGGGCTGTGGCTTGTCCTCAAGCATCTCCTTCACGGCGTACCACAGAGCACCCAAAGGCTCGCTCATTCCGTTCTGCACGGCTTGGTCGAGATACTGCAGGGTCTGCTGCCTGTAGTAGTCCTGCTTGCCGTTCTTGTGATAGTCGGCAAGATTGTCAAGAGCCATCAGCAGGGCAATGTCGCCTTGCGGACAACCGAAGCCGCCCATTCTTGGCAGGAGCACGGTGGCATTGTCCACGTTGCCTGTCTTGATGAATGCCACATGCGCCCAGAAGAGTTGCCAGTAGTTGTCGGTACGCGAACCGAAGAAGGCAAGGGCGCACTTGTCGGGATACATTGAGGCAAGCAGCAGATGATAGTAGAACTGGATGTTGTTGTCGCTCGTCATCACACGAGCCAACTGCTCCAGACCATTAAACTTGCGTTGCAGGATGTCCGTATGGTTGGTCTGTATGGCATTAAACACCTCGTTAAGTGTCTGCTCCGCCAAGAACTCGTTGCCCTTGCTGCCTTGCATCACGCTGATGTTGCGGCGCACTTGGTCGATTATCTGCGAGGCACGCATAGGAGCTATTTGCCATTGTATGCTCAGCTGATTCAACTCAGCCAAACGCAGATTGTCCAGCTTGCCGTCCACCAGACGTTCCTGCACAGCTTCGAGAAAGAGGCGTTCGTTCTGCTGATAAATCTCAGTCTGGGTCTTCTGTGCCTCATACACGGTCTTGTTGTTCACCATACTGTTGTTGGTGGTGTTGGTCGTGGTGTTATAGTTGTTCTGCGTATTGTGCGAGTCGGTATGTATTCCGCCTACCACAGCCGCGTCGCCATCAAGTTTTATGTCGCTCATAGTCTTTCTGATTTTTAGTTTTTACCATTGAAACGGAGCGCCACAGTCAGGGCAGCATGGTGTGCCTTGCGCTATGCGGATGGTGTGTCCGCAGTTGTAGCATTGACATTCTATCAAGTCCTGCTGAGGAGCTGCTTCTTGTGGAGCTGTCTGCTGAGGATCTTGCTGACTGGCTGCATTGCCGCCTATTCCTCCGTTAAAGGCGTTCAGGTTGTTGGCGGCTGCCGAGCTTACCTGCGACATGTTGTTCATTGCCACATCCTGAGTATGGTCCATACGCTCCTGCTGTCGGCGGTTGTCTTCCTCCAGCTGGCTTATGCGCTGCTGCTGTTGTGTCTGCTGAGCACCACTAATGCCAGTGGCAGTATCCTTTATCATGCCAGCCATCTTCATCATAGCCTCCATCTGTGCGTTGCTGTTCTGCTGCTGCATCTGGAGCATCTGCTGCATCATGGCTTCCTTCTCGGCAGCGCTCTTTCGCAAGGCGTCGGCTTCCTTCTCGCCATTGTAGGCGTTAGCCATTGCCACCTGTGCGTCTGCGGTGAGGTGAGAGAGCTGTGCTGCACGTATCTGTTCTGCCGTCATATTGGCAAACTGGTTGTCGCGATTGATCTGCTCGTTGCTTTGTATCGTGGCTACTGTCTCTTCGTGCTGATACTTCTGTTGGTCAATCTGAGCCTGCATCTGCGCCATCTGCTGCAGCTTGTCCATCTGACGTTGGTGACGATTGGCTTCCAGCAGGTCGTCGTCCATCTTCTCCTGACGGTTGCGCTCGTAAGCAAGGCGGTCGTCTTCCAGTTTCTCGTTGCGTGCAAGCAGATGGTCTTCCTTATCCATTTCGCGCTGGCGCATAAGCTGCTTGAAGTCGTAGTCGTCTTCTTGGGTCTTGCGGTCACGCTGGCGGTTGTATTCCTTTTCCTCCTGCATCCACTGGCGCTCACGCTCTTCATCTTCGATGCCCCAGTTGCGGCGGCGCTCCAAGTCGTCGCGTTCCCAGTCATGGTCGGTGCGCGAGTCGTCGAGAGCCCACTCTGCTTTGAGACGGGCAGCGTCGATGTTCTGCTGACTCTGTATGCGCATTATCTCCGTTATCTCCTCACGCGGAATTCTCTTATGTGCAAGTTCGTCTTCGAGCACCTCCATCTCCTCCTGCTTCACGAGGCGGTTGCGGCGAAGGTCTTCCAAAGCCTCGAACTCTTCCTCCTCGGTCTTTGCCTCACGTATGCGCTTCTGGCTTTCGAGCATCTGCACGAACTCGTTTAGCTCGTCGTCATGCAGAAGCTGGTCCATATTGAGTTTCTGGAGAGCATGGCGCAGTTCTTCGGCGTTCTTTGCAGAAGCTATCTGCTGGGCGTTAGCCTCCACCTCCATACGGTTGCGGAATTCGCCCGTGCGGTGCATGAAGTCGAGCTCCTTCTCCGTATTATACAGCTGACGCTCCACCTGACGGAAACGCTCGAAGTCATTATTGTTATCGGTGATGTTCAGCACCTGAGTGCATTCTATGCCATACACCTGCTGATTGATGGTCTGACGTATATGTTCTTTCAGCGCGTTGACCATGTCAACGGTCAATCCGCCTTGTTCGTAGTTCTGATTGCGAAGCTCCTGTCGTAGCAAGGTCTCTACGGTGCCGTTGAGCATCTGCTGCAGCTCTCTTGCGGTTACGCTATTGCGATCGGCAAGATAATTGGTGGCAAAAGTATGGATATCATGGACGCTCATCTGGAGCGACACACCTATCTGCACATCGTGCATGCCCATCGGTATGGTATAGGGTTGGAAGGCAAGCGCGCCCTCCTCGTTCATTGCTCCGCCGAATGTGAGCGTGATGAAACGGTTGCTTACAATATATACTGACAGGATAGGAGACTGGGTGATGCGAGCTAAGATGCGTGCATAATTAAGCTGACGCTTCTTGGCTTTCTCTTTCTGCTCACCCTTCTTCTCGCCGAAGATGATACGACTGAGCCAACTGAATCCTCTGCCCACTTCGCCCACAATACCGAGTTCGCGGAATGTAGGCTGAGCTTGACGTTTGCGGTCGCGCTCACGCTTCTCGGCTTCAGCCATGTCTTTCTCTGCCTTATCAATAGCCGCTCTGATGGCAGCCTGCTCCTCTTCCAACGACTTATGAAATAGGTAGGCACCAGCCGAAAGTGTTGAAACCAGCTCACCATTAGCAAAGATGATGGCTGTGCAACCTTCCTGCACTATTATTCCCTTGAGTTTCTCTATCTCGTCGAGTTCGCGCTCGCTTATCTTGCGGGCTATCTCGCCGGGTTGAATGTTCCAGATGGTTCTGCCACGCACCACGTCAACACCATCTACTGCCTCCATACTGCGACGGTCACGACTACGCTCTGCCTCGCGTTCGGCAGCCATCTGCGCCTGTTCTGCCTGCTGCTGCGCATTTCTTGCCTCGCGTATTTCGGCACGTCCTTCAGCAGCTTGCTGATTGACAGCTTGTCTCTGCTCTTCGGCAATCTGACGATTTAGCGCACCACCGGTCATGGCGTTAGCCACAGAGCGAACGGCATTTGTAAATAATCCCTTGTTGGCTTGTGGCGATTGAGGATTAGGGGCTTGTGGCATAACCGGTCGCTGCGGTTGCATAGGTCGTTGTGGCATAATCGGTCGTTGTGGCATAATCGGTCGTTGTGGCATAATCGGTGCTTGAGGACGCACGGGCTGGGGCGCCATTGGTTGCTGAGGAGCCTGAGGTTGTAAGTCGACAGGTTGTCCACACTTTGTACAAAACTTCATTCCTGATTGTAGCATTGCGCCACACTTTTTGCAATATATCATAATAAGTCTATATTTAAAGGTTATTAGGTGAGAGTATATTCTATAAGACAGAACAAACAAGAATAATAATAATTATGGCAGCAAAAATAAACCAAATGAATCTTCCGAAACAGCCGAGACAACCAGCGATTCCCTCGCCTAAAAAACTTCCTATAAAACCCAATAACTGAACTCCCCAACCTAATAGGCCAAGGATCACGAACAAAAATAATCCTATAAGAATTATCAGAAATATAGCTCCCATATCGTTAATTTATCATTAAGTAAGGAACAAAGTTATCAGATATTCATGACTTGTACAAGTCCATAATGGTTCACAAATGAAAATTGTAAGAACAAGACAGTCTATAAAAACAGTTAAGGCGCTAAAGTAATCGTTTCGTCAAAATGAAACTGATTACTTTAACGCCAAAATCACTACTGTCCCGTTAAAGTGGACTAATCGCTCTTTGAATTAATTGAAATAC
>ERZ1027181.1479-NODE-1479-length-10665-cov-7.585108_pt1 | contig 10665 bp, 9 predicted proteins | sample MGYA00519247_ERZ1027181 | MGnify/ENA primary metagenome ERZ1027181 (study PRJEB26926, sample SAMN06164415) | human gut metagenome | biome: ENVO:00009003; feature: ENVO:2100002; material: ENVO:00002003 | host: Homo sapiens | place: USA | collected 2012 ...
TATTAGTATTATATGAGAAGATTCTTTTTTGCAATAATCTGCGTTGCCATTTCGATTGTGGCTTTTGCCCAAGACGCCAAGTCTGCAGCCGCCAAGCCATTCCATACCTATATATATAATAAGGAGTATATGGTTTATCTTGACCTTAACCTGTACGACAACGATATTAAAGTGCCTGGTCAGGACATTTTCGGCAACGTGCCGGGATATTTTGGGGCAAGCCGCGATTCGCGCAAGTGGCTCATTACATCGGCCAAGCTCGACGGAACCAACAAGGCCTCGCTCGACATAATAAACGATTATGGATCGGAGGACCTTACAGCCACGCTTACCTACGACCCTAAGCAGAACACCTACACCTTGCGACAGACTGGTGGCAGCCGACTGAAAATCGTGGTTAGCCGTAAATGGGTAAAGATTCCAACCGAAATAACTCTCGTTCCGCACGAGCGTGTGGCTGACATGTGGTAATTAATTACATCTTTAATAATATTTTTATATTTAGTAGATAATTATGTGCTCATTTTTGATTATCTTTGCAGATAATTAGAAAAAACACATAATATATATTTTTTTACAATGAAACAGACAAAGATTGTTGCATCCATTAGTGACCGCCGTTGTGATGTCGATTTTATCCGCAAGCTCTTCTTTGCAGGCATGAACGTAGTGCGTATGAATACAGCACATGCCACACCAGACGGAATACGCACAATTGTGCGTAACGTACGTACTGTATCTCCACACATAGCCCTTATGATTGACACTAAAGGTCCTGAGGTACGCACAACCGACGTCGAGACTCCTATAGAATATAAGACTGGCGAGATGGTTAAGATTTTCGGCCGTCCCGAAATGACTACCACACACGATATTGTCAACGTTTCGTACGTAGACTTTGCCAAGGATGTTAAGGTTGGCGACCATGTTCTGTTTGATGACGGCGAGCTCGACATGCTTGTTGTAGAGAATGTTGGACCTATGCTTGTGGCTCAGGTGCAAAACGATGGCGTGCTTGGCGCCCACAAGAGCGTAAATGTGCCAGGCGAGCATATTGCCTTGCCGGCTATTACCGAGAAGGACCATCAAAACATTCTGCTTGCCATAGACGAGGATATTGACTTTATAGCCCACTCGTTTGTGCGTTCGGCCGACGACGTGCTGGCTATTCAGAAGATTCTTGACGAGCACAATAGCGACATCAAGATTATCTCGAAGATTGAGAATCAGGAGGGTGTCGACAATATCGACGAGATTATCGACGCTTCGTACGGCATTATGATTGCGCGTGGCGACCTGGGCATCGAGGTGCCTATCGAGCGCATTCCGGGCATCCAGCGCCAGATTATACGCAAGTGTGTGATGAAGAAGAAGCCTGTGATTGTGGCTACTCAGATGTTGCACACCATGATTAAGAATCCGCGTCCTACACGTGCCGAGGTTACCGATATTGCCAACGCCATCTACTCGTACACGGATGCCTTGATGCTTTCGGGCGAGACTGCAAGTGGCAAGTATCCGCTTGAGGCCGTTAAGACTATGGCTGCCATTGCCGAGCAGGCTGAGAAAGACCGTAATGCGATGGGCGAGTGGGAGGTTCCGCTTAGCGACAATTGCACCCAGCGCGAGTTCCTGGCTCATTCGGCTATCGACTCTACACGCCGATTGGGTGTGGCTGGCATTATTACCGACTCGCTTACGGGCGAGACTGTTCGCCACTTGGCTGCATTCCGTGGTCCTAATCCGGTTCTGGCTATCTGCTACAAGGAGAAGACTCAACGTTGGCTCAACCTCAGCTATGGCGTTATTCCTATCCATCAGAAGGAGCAGGCTACGGCCATATACATGTTTACGGCTGCCTTACGCATGCTTCGCCAAAAGGGCTACATAACGCTCGACGACAAGATTGCTTACCTTAGCGGAAGCTTCGGTTTGGGCAATCCTACTGGCACAACGTTTCTTGAGATTAACAAGGTGAGCCAGGTATTCGACAAGTCGTACGAGTTCCACTTGCCGCAAAAGAGCGAATAATTCTTTATAACATACAAAAACAAATCGGACCTTCATTCACATCCAACAGGACGTAAATGGAGGTCCGATTCTTTTTTCTCCTTCTAATTATTGAACTTGCTAAAGTTCAGTAAATTATAATGATTAATTTGTTCTCGTTTCTTTAATAGGTTTGGGGAACACGAAAACCATGTTCTCTTGTTCTTCTGTCTTAACAAAAAAAACATGTTCTTATGTTCTCATGTCTTAACAAAAAACCATGTTCTTCTGTCTCAGAGCTTCTCTATCCCCAGTTTCTCGTCGTCCTTCTTGTCCACAACCAGACTGTCACCCGGTTCGATGTCTTGAGCCATCATGCTCTCGCAAATCTCGTCCTCCACATAAGTCTGTATGGCACGCTTCAGAGGACGTGCGCCAAACTGCGGATCGTATCCCTTTGAAGCAAGAAAATCCTTTGCTTTATCCGTAACCTTGATGTTGTAGCCATTCTTTGCTATTCGCTTCGTCAGTTTGTCCAGCTCCACATCCACAATCTGTCGGATTGCCGTGGCATCCAACTGGTCGAATGTTATAATCTCGTCAAGGCGGTTGAGGAATTCAGGAGCAAACTGGCGCGACAAGGCCTTCTGCACAACCGAACGCGCATACTCCTTCGACTTTTCGCCATCTGCACCATTTATCGACGAGGCGTTGAAGCCTATGCCATGACTAAAGTCCTTAAGCTGGCGTGTTCCGGCATTCGATGTCATTATAATTATGGTATTGCGGAAGTCAACCATACGTCCATTGCCGTCCGTCATACGTCCCTCGTCCAGTACTTGCAGCAGCAGGTTGAACACGTCGCCATGTGCCTTCTCAATCTCGTCGAGCAGCACGATAGAGTAGGGATGACGTCGCACACGCTCGGTAAGCTGTCCGCCCTCGCCGTAGCCCACATATCCCGGAGGCGCTCCAACAAGACGCGACGTGTTGAACTTCTCCGAATACTCGCTCATGTCGATACGCACCAGAGCATCCTTTGTGCCGAACATCTGCAAGGCCAGCTGTTGTGCAAGATAGGTCTTGCCCACACCCGTCGGACCCAGGAACATGAACACGCCAATTGGTCGGTTAGGGTCTTTCAGGCCCAGTCGGTTGCGTTGTATGCTTCGTACAATCTTGTCCACAGCCTTGTCCTGGGCTATTACGGTTCCCTTCAAGGTGCTGCCCAAACGGCGCAGACGGTCGCTCTCCTTCTCCGAGATGCGTTGCAAGGGCACGCCCGACATGGTAGACACAACGCCCTCCACATCCGACGCGTTAACGGTCTCGCGATTGCTGTCGTCGCTCGAAGCCCATTCGTCGTTAAGCCTTCTCAGTTCGGCCTCAAGCTGACATTGGCGGTCACGATAGTTGGCAGCAAGCTCAAAGTTCTGGTCGGCTGCCGCGGCACGCTTCAGTTGCTCGGCATTCTGTATTTCCTTCTCCTTCTCCACGATGGCTGGCGGCAATTCGGCATGTTGCAGATGCACGCACGAGCCCACCTCGTCAAGGGCGTCGATTGCCTTGTCGGGGAATTGGCGCTCGGTTATATATCTTGCCGTCAGATCCACACAAGCCTTAAGAGCCTCTTCGGTATAATGTACGTGGTGATGGTCCTCGTAGCGTTCCTTGATATTGTGCAAAATCTCGAGCGTCTCCTCGGCCGTAGAAGGCTCCACCATAACGCGCTGGAATCTGCGTTCCAGGGCTCCGTCTTTCTCTATAGAGTTGCGATACTCGTCAAGCGTTGTGGCTCCGATGCATTGTATAAGTCCGCGTGCCAGAGCCGGCTTCATTATGTTGGCCGCGTCCATAGAGCCTGGCGTGCTGCCGGCACCAATAATGGTGTGAATCTCGTCTATAAACACGATAATGTCTGGATTCTCCTCAAGCTCGCGCAGCAAGGCCTGGATGCGCTCCTCAAACTGTCCGCGATACTTTGTGCCCGCAACGATAGACGTCATGTCCAGACGAAGTATGCGCTTGTTGAAGAGTAGTGGCGAGGTGTGGCGTTGGGCGATAAGCTGCGCCAGTCCCTCAACAATAGCACTCTTGCCCACACCCGGCTCGCCAATAAGGATAGGGTTGTTCTTCTTGCGTCGGCACAAAATCTCGGTTACGCGCTTTATCTCTTTCTCTCTGCCCACAACGGGGTCCAACTTGCCCTCGGCAGCCGCCCTGGTCAGGTCGGTAGCAAATTTGTCGAGCACAGGTGTCTTGCCTCCTCTGTCGGCCACAGTAGTCTTTGTAGTCTGGCTCTTCTTGTCGCCCTGGGTGTTGTTTCTCGACATTATATTTTCGTCTTCCTCCTCCGAAATGCCTATTCCGTTCTGTGGTTTCGAGGTTGTTTGCATAAGATGTTTCATAGCTGTGTTATAGTTCAATCCCTTGCTCTCCAGCACCTGCTTGGCTCCGTTGATTGTCTGGTCGTGCAGAATGGCCAGTAGCACGTGCTCCACGTTTACTATCTGCGAGTGTTGCAGACGCGCCTCAAGTATCGACAGCTTCAGGATGTTGCTTGCTTTCTCGTCAAGTGCAGGTGTGGCTATTGAGCCTTCGCCCTCGGCCTCCTTGTTGTTGTTTACACTATTCTCGAGCTCTTTCTTTATGTCATTTGCGTCAATATCCGAGCGTAACAGCAAATCAAGGAGAGGGTTCTGTCTGTCTCTCAACATACCTAACAATAGGTGTTCCGGCATTACGTGTGTGCACGACATGCGCAACGCCTCCTCTCTGCTGAATGCAAGGATTGTGGAAACTTTAGTTGAAAATTGATTCGTCATTATATATATATTGGCTTTAACTTCCAAGAAGAAAAGCACATGGCTCTAACTTCTTTAACTTCTCTAACTTCCAAGAAGAAAAGCACACGGCTCTAACTTCTTTAACTTCCAAGAAGAAAAGCACACGGCTCTAACTTCTTTAACTTCTCTAACTTCCAAGAAGTAAAGCACACGGCTTTAACTTCTCTAACTTCTTTAACTTCTAATTTAACTTCTAATCCCGCCTGTCCAACCAGACGTTTTTATTTTAAGCCTTGCAAATAATGTGCCATTTGTTCCAATTTCTTAGCGTCATTAAACTTTCTGTAGTATAATGTCGCCTCGTTAAGGTATTCGTCGGCTATGTTGGTTTTGTCCAGGGCCAGATAACACATGCCAATCCGCATTAGGGAGTCGCCCTTCTCGTTGTTGTGGCACAACAGTATGTGGCTCTCAAACAAGGGTAGCGCCTTGCGATAATGCCCCAGTCTGAAGTTGCTCTCGGCCATGCAATACAGGTACACGGCCCTTTCTTGAGGGGCAAACAGCTGTAGATTGGGCGAAATCTTGCCCAATACGGCCACGGTCTTTTTGTAGTCGCCTTCGTAGAAGTAGCACACGCCTATGTAGCCTTGAAAGCGCGCATTAAGTTTGTACTTGTTGTCCAGCCTCTGAAACAGAAGAAGTGCCTCATGATATTTGCCGCTCTGAAAATATTCTATCGCCCTTGTCAGCAACTGGCTCGAGGCGTCTTTGCTAATATCTGCAAAGCTTGGCGTCATGAGGCACATCATTATTATTATCGTAAGAATAAGCCTTGGCATTTACTCTGTGTAGAAGTTTATCAGGTCGCGCAGGGCCTTCTGGCAAGCCGGACAAAAGTCCTTGTGCTGATTGCTGCGCATACGGCAGTCGGGGTAGGGACGATAAACGCCCTTTAGGCTGTAGCCAGCTCCTTCGTAGGCGCCAACCACCTCAGATTTTTCCCTTTTTCCTTTTCTCTTTTCACTTTTATCCTCTGGCATAGGCGTCGGAACTGGAGTTCCCGGCTCAATCAGCTTCTCCCACTTGTTGTGAAAGTCTACAAGGGTTGTGATGTTCTTCTCCCAAGGCTCCACGTCGTGCGGATACATCGGAATCTGCTCGGCCTCGTAGGCATACTCGTCGGCCAGACCTGCAAAACTGTGGCCAAACTCGTGCACAACCACCTGACGATATTGCGGATGGTGGGTCATCGAGAGGTTGTACGAGTTGAGTATTCCGCCACCGCCATACTCGCTTGTGTTTACAAGCACGATGATGTGCTCGTAGGGCACGCCAGCCAGCACATCGTGCAACGATTTAAGGTTGAGCGTTGTGAGGTAGCGGTTGGAATAGAATGTGTCGAAATGACTTCCCAGAACCGTATTTCTCCACACGCCCTTCGACGGCTCACTTGTTCCGCTGTCTACCGATGCCGACTCTACAGCCACGATATTAAATCTGTCGCGCATGGAGCTGAATGGTTCGTGCTCGAACAGGGCCTCTGTGGCAATCTTGGCGTCCTGCACAAATGTTGCCATCTCGCCTGACTGGTAGCCCTCGGCCACATAGGCTATGTGGATACATTTGGTTGTGTCCTTAGCCTGCTGCAGAGTAACGTATGGCGTGGTGTTGCCAAATCCGATGTGCCTTATCAGCACGTCCTTTGGCGCCACGGTATGGGTTAGCGATCCCACTACCTCGTGGCGGTTGTTGCGCAGGTCTACGGTTATGTCTACCGTATCGCGCGGCATGGGCACCAGAAACACGTTCTCAAACGATTTCACGTTGTTCTTTGCCTCGTCGTACGACTGCCATTCCTGGAAGAGCGTAGAGAACGAGTTGCGGTAAATAACCTCTGACGTTCCATGCTTGCGAACCGTAATTTGTCCGTTGCCCTCCACAGGCAGCTCGTCCAGATGTGCATGCTTGCCGTACCATCTTGGCATCATGTTCAGCTTGTCTACGGCTATGCTTTGCGTTGTGGCGTTGCCCAAAAATGTGTAATCTATACGTAGAGTAGAATCACAAAAATTCTGCTCAAAGTCTACGTCTGCCGCGGCATTTACGCTCAGGCCCGACGCCAACATCATGAATAGCGATAATATATTCTTCTTCATATTCATACTTTTATTTTTTACCCGTTAGCCTCTGCCTTAACTCCTAAGAAAAAGCATTTGGCTTAACTCCTTTAACTTCTTTAACTCCTTTAACTCCTAAGAAAAAAAGCATTTGGCTCTAACTTCTTTAACTTCTTAACTTCTTAACTCCTTAACTCCTTCTTTAACTTCTTAACTCGTAACTCCTCCACCAATTCCTTGATGTAAGGTCTTTGCCAATCCTTCTCATGCAGTTTCTCGTCGTCGAACATCAGCAAGTCGATATCGGCCTCCACCACACCCATGTTGCGCTTGTCCTGAGTGTTGCCTGCCAATTGCTCAATACGCTTCAGCTGCTCCTCAACCTCGCTCTTAGCCATGTGTGTCTTGCCCACCATCACGGCATTAAAGAATTGCTTGCCCTTAAACCGCTCGCCTATTGGCTCTGTGGGGATGATTTGCGTGAACCTTACGCTCTCGAAACTTTGCTCAAGACATAACTCTACAAACCTGATTCTGTCGGCAATAACGTTCGTGCCTAGAGCAATAAGAACATCATGCATAACCATTACAGAGTGCCTTTGGTTGTAGGAATCTCAAAGTGCATAACGTCGCGCCTTACAGCCATCTTCAGAGCCCTTGCCAGCGCCTTGAAAATGCCCTCAATCTTGTGGTGCTCGTTGGTTCCGCGAGCCGCGATGTCGAGGTTCATGTGTGCCGCGTCACTCAAGCTCTTGAAGAAGTGCATGAACATCTCGGTAGGTACATCGCCAATCTTCTCGCGATGGAAGTTCACATCCCAGTTAAGCCAAGCGCGTCCGCCAAAGTCCAGCGCCACCTGGCACAGGCAGTCGTCCATAGGCAGGCAATATCCGTAGCGCTCAATGCCGCGTTTCGAGCCCAGACACTTGTCAATACATTGTCCCAGCACGATGGCCGTATCCTCTATAGTATGATGCTCGTCCACGTTCAGGTCGCCCTTGCAATAGATGTCCAGATCCATCATTCCGTGTCGACCGATCTGTTCAAGCATATGGTCGAAGAAACCCAGTCCGGTATCAATTTTGCATTTTCCCGTGCCGTCCATATTTATCTCTATGGCTATGTCGGTCTCCTTGGTCATGCGACTAATCTTTGCCCTACGCTCGCCCGCAAACAACAGTTCCGAAATCTTGTTCCACGTCATTCCGTTCTTGCCCAATATCAGAGCCTTGCAGCCCAGGTTGGCAGCCAGTTGCGCGTCGGTTTCTCTATCGCCAATCACGTACGATCCCGCAATATCATACATCGGGTTGTCCATGTATTCCTTCAGCATTCCCGTGCCCGGCTTGCGCATGGGCGAGTTGTCCTCAGGGAAGTGTCGGTCTATATGCTGGGCGCTGAACACAATGCCCTCGCCCTCCAGCGTCTGCATAATAAAGTTATGTACGGGATAGAAATCCGACTCCGGGAAGGCGTCTGTACCCAGACCGTCCTGATTGCTTACCATCACCAGCTTAAAGTCGGTATGTTGCTGTATAAACGTGAGGTTCTTTATCACGTCCTTAACAAATTTCAGTTTCTCAAACGAGTCTACCTGCTCGTCGTATGGTTCTTCCACAATTGTGCCATCACGGTCAATAAACAAAAGTCGTTGCTGTTTTGTTTCTTCCATATTAGTTTATTTTAAAGTTATTCTTTAGGGCTGCTCACGCTTGCCTCCACGTTGCCGTAGGCGTACACAAACACGAATACGCCCCACAGACACACGTATTGCATGATGAAGGTAGAGATGGTTGTGGCAAGGAAGTTGAGCCACCCGAAATAAGTAGGAATGCCCGACTCGTCGCCTTGCATCACGCCCATCGTGTCGATGTTCGAAGCTGCGTTGGTTACTATGCCCGGAAGGCACAAGAAGGCGCACACTATGGCGCCCACAAGTATCAGCAGCAGCAATATCGAGAACACGAAGCCCAGTTTCTTGTAGCCCTTGGCATAATCGCAACCCACGAGATTCTTGAATTTGGTGTCCTTATTAAATATGTACTTTGATACCGAATAGATGTATGGCGACGCCAATAGCGCGAGCAGCATAAACAGGCACAGATAAACGGCCAGCAACATTACCGTAAAGGTGGAGGCGGGCAGAGCCCTCACGCTCTCAATCGACACCAGTAGATAGGTAGAGCCTGCAAACACCATCAGGCATACGGCAAACAGCACTATCGCGAACACGTCTACCTTGAGCATCTTCCTGAATGCCACGCCACGCTTCTCGTCGTTTAGCATTACTACCACGTTCGACTTGACAAACGAGTCTAACACCACGCCCGCTACGGCCACCAGACAGCCCGCCGCTATCGTGCCTGCAAACTGGCCTATGCCATTAGCCCCCAGTACAGCCAAGGGCGACACGAAGGTTGCCAATCCCAATACTACAGACAACGCAAGCACCCAAATCCACGTACAACGCAATATCTTAGCGAAATTGGTGCTGTAAACACCCAGGGAAGCGCTAAGGCATCCCAAACAACTCCTGTTTTTAAAAATATCGTTTATCATTTTAGTATTAATTGAATGGTCGTCTGAATTCCGAGCAAATAATAGCCGTAGCCACAGCCACGTTCAGGCTGTCGGCCGTCTCTCTATTCTCGGGATAGTTAGGGATGCGCAGAGCCTTGCTTATCCTCTTGCGTATAGGTTGCGATATTCCCTTGCCCTCGTTTCCCATCACGATAATGCCGTTGGCAGAGTGGGGTACTTTGTAGATGTTCTCGCCCTCAAGCAAGGTGCCGTACACGGGAACCGTCGTGGGCAGCGAGTCGAAGAAGCTCTCCAACTCCCTATATTCCACCCTCACGCGGGCTATGCTTCCCATCGTGGCCTGCACCACTTTTGGGTTGTACACGTCTACCGTGTCCATGCTGCACACAATATCCTCTATACCAAACCAGTCGGCTATGCGTATGATGGTGCCCAAGTTGCCCGGATCTTGCACGCCGTCAAGCACAAGCGTAAGCTTCTTGTCCAGGCAGCTGGCGTCCATACAGCCGTCAAACTTCTTAAACACGGCCATCACCTGCTGCGGATGACACAGGAAGCTGACCTTAGCCAGCTCGTCGTACGATACCTCCACAATCTCGCATCTCACGTCCCTCAGCATCTCCGCGTTCTGGTCTATCCATTCCCTTTGCGCCACGAGCAGCTCCACTTTCGAGTTGCCACGCGCCAGAATGTCGCCCACAATCTTCGAGCCCTCGGCCACAAAAACGTCCTGGGCGTCGCGGTTCTTCTTCAGGTTTAGCGAGTGAATGTATTTAATCTTGTTCTTGCTTATCATAAAAATCTACAGTTTTTTTCTTCTTGTTCCTTGTCCTTAAAGCCTTCTTGTTCCAGTCCTTAAAGCCTTCTTGTTCCAGTACTTGAAGCCTTCAGTCCTTGTACTTAAAGCTTTCTTGTCCTTGACCTTAAAGAATGATTTCCAGTCCCCATTTCTAAGGGATAGTGCAAAGATACAGTATTTTTGTTAATCCACAAAACAGGTAGGGATAAGAATTAAAAATACAATAAAATCACGCTTTTGGTGTCTACTTACACCAAGCAAATGTTTTCTTTAAGTAACAGTTCAAAATTATCTTTACATTTAGTAGGAGGGTATGGCATCCTTGCCATACCCACTAAATAGGCTGTACAATCATGGCAGAGTGGGTATGGCAGTGATGCCATACCCTCCTACAGATTGCCGTTCATATATAAAGATAAATATGAATACT
>ERZ1027181.1488-NODE-1488-length-10637-cov-23.683992_pt1 | contig 10637 bp, 10 predicted proteins | sample MGYA00519247_ERZ1027181 | MGnify/ENA primary metagenome ERZ1027181 (study PRJEB26926, sample SAMN06164415) | human gut metagenome | biome: ENVO:00009003; feature: ENVO:2100002; material: ENVO:00002003 | host: Homo sapiens | place: USA | collected 2012 ...
CCACCAAGGTTACAGCCGTCAGCAAAACGGTGATAAATAGTGTAAAGTTCATAAATTTGTTATAACGTTATTTTATATAAATGCTTCTAAGCGGTTGCAAAGGTAACACTTTTTTCTGAAAGAGCACATTTTTTTATGGTTTAATTTACATCTAAAGTGAAAAAACTCAAAAAACAGCCTGATTTCATCAGTTAACAGACAGCATTAACGAAGGTTCGGAAACAGCTAAAACGAGCGTATTTTGTAGCAATAAGGAACTGAACAGTAGGAATTTTTACCCAAAAATTCATCCGCTTCGACATTGTTTCCGGTACAACATTCATCGCCTCTCCTACCCTGTATAAGAAGGATGAGAAAGAGATTATCTATAATCTCAATGGTCAGCAAGTAGATAAAGCCACTGCTCAAGGCGGCATCTTCATCTCCCGCCAGAAAGGTAAGTTCTATAAAGCATCCGGTTCTTCCGGAGGAAGGAGATAGTTCTGCTGGCATATTCAGATGTTTGAATAAGCAGAAGATGATGATTGAATAAGCGTATTCAGATGTTTGAATAAGCGAAAGAAGACGTTTCTTTGGGTTCAAAGAGACGTCTCTTTTAGTTTTAGGAGACTGCTTTTCGAGTTGAAGGAGACTGCTTCTCGAAGGTTGCCACTAGGCTCAGCAGAGCTGCTGAGCCTAGTCAGCAGCTCTGCCGACTGCAGTCAGCAGGTCTGCCGAGCCTAGTGACAACACCTTTTAATCGTACAACTACAACCCTTATAGTCGTACAACTATAAACCCTTTAGTTGTACAACCATAAACCCTTTTGTTGTACAACCATAAACCCTTTAGCTGTACAACCATAAAACGCAACCCCGCCAGGCGTTCCTCCTTTGACGCCTAGCGGGGTTGCCCTTTTTACTTTTATGATAAGAACTTGGGGGACTAGCGATGGAATCGCTAGGAACGGGGGGCGAAAGGGGGTTAAGGTTCTTTTTACCTTTTTACCCTTTTACTTTTTTACCTTTAAAAGCCCTTTTACTTTTTTACTTTTAAACCTCCTTTTCAGCAAACAGGCCGAAGAGCTCAGCATCTATCAGGTCAGTAACCTTTCGGAAATCTTCCGGATTCTCTCCGAACTCCAGATTATCACCATCGATGATGATGAGGCGACCTTTATAATCCTTGATCCAATCCTCATAACGCTTGTTCAAACCCTGGAGATAATCGATACGGATGCTCTTCTCGAAATCGCGGCCACGCTTCTCGATATGCTTCACGAGCGTAGGAATGCTGCTCTTGATATATATCATCAGGTCTGGGAGTTTCACCAGACTGATCATCAGATCGAAGAGATCGGTATAGTTCTTGAAATCCCTGTCGCTCATCATACCGATATCGTGAAGATTAGGCGCAAAGATACGCGCATCCTCAAAGATGGTTCTATCCTGTACGATGGTCTGCTCTGAACGTGAAATCTCCACAACATCATGGAATCGCTTGTTCAGAAAGTAAATCTGAAGATTAAACGACCAACGTTCCATATCCTTGTAATAATCAGCCAGATATGGATTATTATCAACCGGCTCGAAATTAGCTTTCCAGCCATATCTCTTGGCAAGCATCTTGGTTAATGTTGTCTTGCCGCTACCTATATTTCCTGCTATTGCTATATGCATTTTTTTTACCTTTTTACTTTTTTACCTTTAAGAGAACAGCCCGAAGAGCTTGGCATCTATCTTATCTACGATTTCACCAAACTGCTTGGGATTGTGCTCGAAATCGAGATTATCAACTTCTACGATAAGCACCTTGCCCTTATACTTGTTCATGATGAAATCTTCGTAAAGTTTGTTGATACCTTCCAGATAATCCAGAGGCATCTTCTGCTCATAATCACGACCGCGCTTCTGGATATTCTTCACGAGGTGAGGAACTGAAGAACGGAGATATATCATCAGTTCAGGCATCTCCACCACTTCCATCATCGACTCGAAAAGCTCCATATAAGTCTCGTAGTCGCGCTGGTCCATGTTGCCCATCTTCCGGTTGTTGGCCGCAAAGACATAAACACCCTCAAAGATGGTGCGGTCCTGGATGACCGTCTCTTTACTGTGTTGGATTTCCAGCAGATTCTTGAATCGCTGCTTCAGATAGAACACCTCCATATTGAGAGCCCATCGCGAGATATCCTTGTAATAGTCATCGATATAGGGGTTTTCAGCCACGGGCTCCAAGTACTGTTTCCATCCATAATGTTTAGAAAGCATCTTGGTGAGTGTTGTCTTGCCACTACCGATATTTCCTGCTATTGCTATATACATTTATTTTTAATGTTTAATGTTGAATGATGAATGTTGAATTTTTGATGCGATACCACCTTCAATTCTACATTGGCTGCAAAAGTACAATAAAAAATCGGGATAAACAAAAAAATCCAAGCAAATATATGATTTGCTTGGATTTTTGTATTCTATTCCTGCCTTGCAGGGAATCTGTATGTTAATAGTCACGTTCGATGAGTTCGAGACACATACGGGAGTTGTGGTAAGGACATTTCCAGAAACCCGCCTTATCATCCTCCCTGTTCACCGTACCATCTTCCAGTATAGCCCAGTGCCACTCACCGTTCTTGGCATCCAGCAGATGCTTGGCTACATAGTTCCAGCAGGAGATGGCAACCAGAAGATTCTCTTCGGTACGGAAATACTGATAGAGGTCGATATGTCCGATGATATTCTCGCACTGCACCCACCACTGGCGCTGGAGATCATACTTATCTCCATCTTTCCAATGCTCATAAACCATACTGCCATCCGGACGTAAGCCTTCATCTGCTGCATCGGCTATACGACGGATGATGCGCTCTATCTTATGCAGCAATATCTTATCGTCTAAAACCAGCGCGGTTTCGTGGAGCAGCCAGGACGCCTCAATATCATGACCATAGCTCTCGATGTTGCGCTTGCCCTCCCACTCGTCATTGAAGAAGAGGTCGAGATGATAAGTCTCCTTGTTCAGAAGCTTATCGGTGAAGATATCAAGCAAATTACGGATGCTCTTCTCCAGTTCCGGAGTCTTCCAAACACGATAAAGATTGGTATATGGCTCGATGATATGGAGATGGGTATTCATCGTACGGGAACCATTCTCATCCTTATCAGAGAGACGCATGTCTGCAATCGGATTCCACTCACGGGTCAATGCCTCGATATAACCGTTGTTCTTGGCATCAAAGGCATGCTTCTCGATGTCATGATATAGCGAGATAGCGATATCCAACGCCTCCTTGTCGCCTGTTGCACGGGCATACTCCGAGAAACCATAGATGGCAAAGCCGATGGCATAAGTCTGCTTCTTGGTATCAAGCGGATTGCCCTGATAGTCAACACTCCAGTAGATGCCGCCATATTCCCTGTCGAGGAAATGATCGCGCACATACTCCTTGGCGCGGGTGGCAGCCTCCAGATACTCCGGCTTCTTCAACACACGGTAGGCAGCAGAAAACGCCCAGAGGATTCGGGCATTCATCACCGCTCCCTTCTCGGCTTCGGGATGTACCTGGTCATTACCGTCTACACGTCCATAAAAGCCACCGTTTTCTTCATCTTTCACTTTCGTTAGCCAATAGCTGAGGATGTTGTTCTCCAGAACATCCCGCATCGTTTCTTTAAGATTTTCCATTTTTCCTTTTTTAATAGTGATTATTAGTTATGTTAAAACAATTATTTGCGGATAGGGAACTTCCAGGCAAGCACCATCAGCAGGAAGGCGATGACGGCTGGGAAGAGTGAGAACAATGACCATACCATCGTAAGCACAGAGTCGGTGACACTGGCTGGGTCAATCATCGTATTACCCATCTTATCTGTTATCATGTTGGCACCTGCCCAGCCCAGGAAGAGGGCGATGAGAGAACCGGAAATGGCGGTACCAAACTTCTGGCTCATCGTACCGGAAGAGAAGATAAGACCTGTAGCTGATGTTCCGAAATGCTCGGTATGGTAGTCGGCTACATCAGCATACATTGACCACATCAATGGCGAATAGATACCGATACCCATAGAGGTAAGGATAACGATGGCTATCATCACCCAGATATACGACGGATTCATCGGGATGAAGAAGAAGACAACCGAGAGAACCAGACAGAGTGCTGCAGCCCAGAAGAATGCCATGCGCTTGCTGCCTACCAGACGGGTGAACCAAGGAGATACACCACCGAAAATCATACAGGTTACTTCACCGAATGCCATGAAAACGGTATAGTTGATAATCAATCCCTCGATGGTTACATTGCCATGCAGACAGTAATCAAACATATAGCCAGCTACGGCATAGCGGAATCCGTTGAAGAAGTTGGTACACACGGCGATGGCTGTCATATAGAGCCAAGCCTTGTTGTGAACGAGGTCGGCAAACTGCTGGAAAGAGAACTTCTCAGCGCGCTTCGGCTTCAGACGTTCCTTGGTAAGGAGTCCGCAAGCCAATGTCATCACAGCTGCAATAATACCGAGCACGGCACCAATGACAGCATACTGATGTGCGGCTGTTCCACCTACCATTTTCTGGAGATAAGGGAAAGAAAGCAGGGTGACGAATCCCATGGCATAAGCACCCACCATACGGAAAGAAGAGAACTGGTTCTTCTCATCATCATCCTCGGTCATCACACCGAGCAATGAGCCGTAAGGCACATTCACCATGGTATATACCGCCATCATCAGCAGATAGAGGGCGTAAGCATAGATTCGCTTGCCCACAGGACCGAAGTCTGGTGTATAGAGCAAGAGGGCGAATATCAATCCGAAAGGAATGGCACCATAGATGAGCCAAGGACGGTAGGTACCGAAACGGCTCTGAGTACGGTCGGCAAGAGTACCCATCAGCGGATCAGTAACCACATCAAACATGCGGGCTACGAGCATCAGTACTGCCGCATCCGCAAACGAGAGTCCGAAGACATTTGTAAAAAACAGAGGAAAAGCGATAGACATCACCTTCCATACAATACCACCCGCAGCGGCATCACCCAATGCATAAGCTATTTTTTCTTTTAAACGAGCCATTGTTTTTATTTTTAATGTTGAGTGTTGAATGTTGAATGTTGAATGTTACTAAAAAAGGGATTCGCCCCTTATCCATATTCAATAATACGGATGAGGAGTACGAATCCCTACAATCTTAATACCTGAAACTTATTTACTTAAAGTCTGTTTATTTTTTGCTACCAAAGCCTTGATTTTCTCTACAGAGAACTGAGTACGATAATCATCCTTTGGTGTATTCATGCAGTAGTCTACCAATCGGTCGATGGTAGAAGTTGCCACATGCATGCGGGTATCAGAAGAAGCATAGTAGATGAATACCTTGCCATCCTCATCTGCAATCCAACCATTGGCAAAGACTACGTTCATTACATCACCGATATACTCAGGACCTTCCGGTACGAGGAGATATCCACCTGGTTCTGCAATCACCTTTGTAGGATCCTCAAGAGAAGTCATGTACATATAGAGCACATAGCGGAGACCGCTGGCACAGCCACGAACACCGTGAGCCAGATGCAACCAGCCCTTATCAGTCTTGATAGGATGAGGACCCTCGCCGTTCTTCACCTCCTGGATGGTGTGATAGTGACGGGCATTGATGATCTTCTCTTCCTTGATTTCGGCATGAGTGATATCATCAACAAGAGCCCAACCGATACCACCACCAGAACCTGTATCGATGAAACCATCCTGTGGACGGGTATAGAAAGCATACTTGCCATCAACGAATTCCGGATGGAGAACCACATTGCGCTGCTGGCTCTTGGTCTTCAAGTCAGGAAGGCGCTCCCAGTTTACCAGGTCCTTGGTACGGGCGATAGCTGCAGTAGCAGTAGCAGCACTGAGGTCGCCAGGCTGTGCATCATCATGACGCTCTGCACAGAACACGCCATAGATGTAGCCATCCTCATGAGCTGTGAGTCGCATATCATAGATGTTGGTAGCAGGAACAACATCCTCCGGCATGGTGATAGGCTCATCCCAGAAACGGAAGTTGTCAACACCATTAGGACTCTCTGCTACGGCAAAGAAACTCTTGCGGTCAGCACCCTCAACACGAACAACGAGGAGATACTTACCATTCCACTTGATGGCACCCGAATTGAGCGTAGCATTCATCATGATGCGCTGCATGAGATACGGATTGCTCTTCTCATCGAAGTCGTAACGCCACTCCAATGGTGTATGTTCTGCGGTGAGGATTGGGTTTTTATACTTTTCGTAGATACCATTTCCCCACTCTACGGGTTTATTCTTACGGCTCAACAGTTCCTCATGATGAGCGCGAAGTGCTTTCACTTTGTCTTGAAATGTAGTCATATTTTATTTTATATTAATGTTGAGTGTTGAATGTTGAATGTTGAGTATAAAATGCACATTGGACTAATGCCAATTCAACATTCAACATTCAACATTCAACATTTATTTAACCTTTACAATGTCTTTGGCAAAGAGAACTTTCTTTTCCTTCTTGAATGCCTTGAAGTCCTCGACGATGGCACCATCGCCTACTCCAGGAAGATAGGCTTCCTCCTGAGGTTTGTCCCAGGCATTACGCCAGAAGAGTACATAACTCAACTGATACTTCTGAAGTACAGGCCAAAGGGTTTGCGTAAACCAGTCCTTCTTGCTGGCGATACCTCGGCAACCCGTTTCGGTGAGGGCAGGAATCTTGCCAACCTTCTTGGCTGCCTCCATCAGCACATCGAGCGTAGCAGCAAGGTTCTGCTGATAGTTGGCATCGCTGTTGTCGAACTCGTAGACGTCAACACCCAGCATATCCACATACTTTTCTCCCGGGAATCGCTCCAGAAATTTTTCTACCGTCTTCTCGTCGCTGAGATTTGGTGACCAAGCCCAAACGATGTTATTGCACCCTGCTTTAGTAAGTATATTTAGGGTTTTTACGTATAATTGGTTATATTGTACAGGTGTGCAACTGCTAGCTCCCCACCAGAACCATCCGCCATTCATTTCATGCCATGGTCGGAAGATGACAGGAACCAGTTTACCATCGTTTGTCTTCAAAGAAAGGATGAAATCGGAAACCTTCTTGAGCCATCCGTCGAACTTCTGTTGCTGGGCGCCTCCATCCAGGACAGCAGCTACAGCATCACCTTTCGGATCCCAGGCATTCTCGCCAGTAACCGGATTCCAAGGATGCCAACTCAAAGTAACGATGCCTCCTCTCTCATTTTGGGCAATGATTTCTTTTCGCATACGATCGAAAGATACGCCATCGAGATTTTCCTTGCTGTCCAACTCTATTTTTCCAAGATCGAAACCCATCACAGCAGGATAATCACCTGTAGTGAGGAGTACATCGCTCTTTCCTTCATCCCATTTCCAAGTAGTACCATACATCGGATCATCCTGATGACCGAGCATGATTCCCTTGTTCAGTAATTTCTGCAGTCTGACCTTCAGTTGCTCTGCAGGAGTATTGCTACATTGCTTTTTACCCTTGCAGCAGGAAGTATTGGCTGTCTGGACTGATGCGCCCGTAACGCCATCAACCTGTGCCACAGCTCCTTGCATCGCCATGAGGCAAGCTGCACCAATCAAAATTCTTTTTCCTATCATATATCTATTTCTTTAATTGCTGAATAATCCAAGCCTGCCACTCATCCCACTGCTCCTGATACCAGTAATGACCGGTCATCTGGTACAGACTCAAGGTCTTAGGCGCTTTTACCGAATTATAAAGGCCGTAAGATGATGTTGGGGGAACCACCTCATCATTATAACCGAAACTGTACCAGCCAGGAACGGTGATACGACGGGCGAAGTTGACGCCATCATAATAGCGTGCACCTTCGAGTCTTACCTTTTCCAAATCTGTAAGTTTCTGCTCTTTCCATGCAGCCCCCTGTGCCTTGTCTTCCTTATAGAAATAGTGAGGCCATCCGCCTGCAACTCCATGAATCTCAGCTTCATAATCACACATAGCATCATGAACAGGAGCCAGGAATGTAATTCGCTTGTCGAGAGCTGCCACAGCGATGGAAAGGAATCCACCCTGTGAAGAACCCGTTACACCGATAGTCTTTCCGTTCCACTCAGGGAGCGAAGCAATATAATCCACACCACGAACAGCACCGGTTACTACACGTCTGTAAGCATTGCGATAAGGATTCTCGAGATTGGTATCCCAGTAACCATTCAGTTCGCCATTGGCAAGATCATCATAAATCTTCTGCTGCATGGTAACAGGAACACCGTGAATACCGATTTCCAGTACGATGCATTCAGCAGGAGCCGTATAAGTATCGCCGGCATAAGGGCGTACACCCGCACCAGGTACACGGAGCAAAGCCGGATACTTACCTTCTTTTACCGGTACACTCAGGATGCCATACATCTTAGAGCCCCATCGGTTGTTGTTATAACTGATTTCATATACATTCTTATCCTTGGTACAACGCTCAGGCAGAAGCACCTTGGTAGGATTGAGGTCATTCTGTCTTGCCTCATCCAGTGCCTTCTTCCAGAAAGCATCGAAATCCTTAGGTTCCTGTGCGAAAGGCTGGATCTTCTCAGGAGAGAAACCTGCCGTGCAAAGTCCCTCGTAATCCTTGCCATCAACATGAGCGATAACCTTGAGGCGGTAGAAGCCCGGTCTGTTCAGACTGCCGCACCATTTCATGGTTCCGTCCTTGAGAGTGGTACTTTTCTTCACCTCCGGAAACATTGCCGGACCGGCTTCGTAATCAACCTTCACCTGATTGAGTAGCGTACCGCTCTTTCTCACATTCACCGTGAAGTTAGCCTTCTCGCCTACCCGATAATTCCAGTCCTGATGGTCTGGAGTTACCGTCACAACGATGTTGTTTCCTCTGATTTGTGCGCTGAGGCTTGAAGTCCCCAGCACACTCATCAGAACACCTATAATTATTAACCTAAAAACATTTGCTATACGATGATTCATATTGTCGTTGGTAATCTTGTTAGTTAAACATTCTGTTTTACGGTTGCAAAGTTAGGCATAATTTCCGATATATCCGTGTATTATTTTGCTGAATAAACATACTTTGTTGCAAAGGCAGAAAAATATTCGGAAATATCTGAAAAAAGAAATAAGAATTGATGCACATCAAGTCAGAAAAAGCAAAGAAAACAGCAAAACACACACTCTGTTTAACTCAAGAATTGCCCGAAAACAACCAAAGATCAATTAACAAAGTACAAAAGGTTATGACAATTCATATAATAAATAATGTACGCGTACCTTATATATTAAGAGACAAATAATAGAATAATCAATATAAATCAACCATCAAGTAAATAAATTGTAACGCTAACACTTAATCTTTAATAAATATGACGAAAATTACATTTTATTTTCAATAAAGCAGAAAAGTATTAGTAATCAGCAAAATATGTACAAGCTATTTTGCAAAAAATAGCTATCTTTGCAGCAGATTTACAAAACAGCCTAAAGGTTTAGAATCAACAATATAAAAACAAATAAATATAATCACAACAATGGAAAAAGTAAATGCAACCTAGAGCTAGCCTCTAGCCTTTTCTTCTCATCAGAAAAAGATGACGAAGGAATAATCAGAGAGCACTAATCCGTTTTGGATTCTTTCCCGTATCGATCATATAAGTGAAAGAGCCAAACTGTTTTAACCAACTAACAAAAATTGTATGAACTTTAAAAGTAGAGAAAAGTTGCTTGCTAGTGTAGCTGCCCTGAGTCTTCTCGGCATCTCCCCTCAGCAAACTTTCGCAGCCCAGATCACAACGAATCAGGCTGTGCAACAGACCAAGAAGATTACTGGTAACGTATCCGATGCAATGGGTCCTATCATCGGTGCAACAGTAAAAGTGAAAGGCACAAGAAATGCCGCAGTGACAGACTTTGATGGTAACTACACACTGAATGTAGGTGCCGGACAGACTGTAGAGGTAACTTACGTAGGCTATATTACCAAAACTTTCAAAGTAGGAGGCCAGAGCAAGTACGACATCACTTTGGTAGAAGACAACAACAGTCTTGACGAGGTGGTAGTTGTAGGTTATGGTACCATGAAGAAGAGCGATATCTCAGGAGCTTCTGTTTCCATGGGAGAAGACCAAATCAAAGGTTCTATTATCACAAACTTAGACCAGAGTTTCCAAGGTCGCGTTGCCGGTGTTACATCTGTAGCGACTTCAGGTGCTCCAGGTTCTTCTACCTCAATCCGAGTTCGCGGACAGTCAACCATCAATGCCGGTGCAGAACCACTTTATGTCATTGATGGTGTTATCTTCCAGGGCGGCGGTTCAAGCGGCGGTTCATTAGGTTTGGGAGATGCCTTAGGAAACGGTTCTGTTTCTACCGTATCACCAATGTCAACTATCAACCCTGCCGATATCGTCAGTATGGAAATTCTGAAAGATGCTTCTGCTACAGCCATCTATGGTGCCCAGGGTGCAAATGGTGTTGTACTTATCACAACCAAACGGGGTAAGATTGGAGAAGCAAAATTTACATACGACGGCATGGCAGCATGGCAATACCAGGGAAAGCGTATTGACATTCTGAATCTTCGTGAATTCTCAGAATATTAACCTGTTGGCGGAATTAATTTAGTGCATACTTAATTCTGCCAATGGGCTTGT
>ERZ1027181.1489-NODE-1489-length-10617-cov-23.675819_pt1 | contig 10617 bp, 8 predicted proteins | sample MGYA00519247_ERZ1027181 | MGnify/ENA primary metagenome ERZ1027181 (study PRJEB26926, sample SAMN06164415) | human gut metagenome | biome: ENVO:00009003; feature: ENVO:2100002; material: ENVO:00002003 | host: Homo sapiens | place: USA | collected 2012 ...
TAATTAACGAGTGCCGTTGACTATCTTATGCTGTGGGGGTGCTGAGTAGTTACTTCTTTTGACATAAAACTTAAATAATGTATAATATGCTTTGCTTTACCGCAAAGCATGTAACTTTGCATACAGAGCATCCATGCCCAATCATTAATGTATAATCCACAAAAGATACTACGTATGAACAAAATGCTGAATATTTCGCTTATGGCATTGGCGTTTGCCTCTGCCTCACTTAACGTTTCTGCGCAGACTGACGCTGCAACACCTGCCCAGCAGAAGGCAGATGTTGACCTTGATGTCAAGTACGCCACCAATCTTCTGGAGGTTGGATCGCCGGCACCGGACCTTGCCATTCCGTTGCTTGGCGGCGGTTCGGTAACGCTTGCTGACTATAAAGGCAAGTATGTTGTCGTTGACTTCTGGGCATCGTGGTGCCCCGACTGCCGCAAGGATGCGCCCAACATCGTAGCCCTTTATGAGAAGTTCCACAAGAAAGGCGTGGAGTTTCTCGGTGTCTCGTTCGACAGAAACCAGGAGTCGTGGAAGAAGGGAGTGGAGGCGCTGGGCTTGCCTTACACGCAGGTGAGCGACCTGAAGAATATGCGCGAGTCAGACGTGGCACAGGCTTACCACATCTCATGGATTCCAACGGTCTACGTCATCGACCCGCAAGGCAACGTAGCCCTCGCCACAGTAATGTCAGAAAAAGTGGCAGCGTATCTCACTTCTGTGTTTCCAGACTGCGAGTAAAAATTAATTGAGAGTTTATATTTAAAAGTTGAGAGTTATGATATGCCGATAAACACGTGAATATTATTGTGTTATCAACATATCATAACTCTCAACTATTAAATATCAATGCTCAACTGATAAGTTATTTCTCCGGCACTTCTGCCATTGTCTTCTTCAAGAGTTCCCAGAAGGGAGCTACGGTCGGGATGAGGCAGCGCTCTATTGTGGTGTGCGGTGAGCGGAGCGTAGGACCGAGCGAAACGACGTCGAGGTTAGGATACTTGCCGAGGATTACGGAGCACTCCAGACCTGCGTGGTCAACCTGCTCGATGGCGTCCTCGCCGAACAGTTCCTTATAGTGCTTCTCCAGCATGTGAAGGAGCTCGCTGTCGGTGTTGGGATCCCAGCCGCCGTAGCTGCCGCTGAACTCCACCTTCATGCCAGCCATAGAGAATGTCGACTCCAATGTGGTGGCGATGTACTGCTTCATGCTCTCGTTGGCAGAACGGGCGAGAATCTTGATGGCTGCGTGACCGCCTTCGATGTTTACGATGGCGAGGTTAGACGATGTCTCCACTACTGACGGGAACACAGGAATCATGCGGAGTACGCCGTTGTGACAGCCGTAGATGGCGTCGAGCAGGTTGTCCTGAATTTCCTCAGGAGTCTGCATAGCCGGAGTCTCTACGTCCTCTGCGAAGAACTGGATGTTCTCCTCGATGGTGCGATACTCATGATTGAAGAGTGTCTTCCACTCCTCGATGTCCTCCTTGAGAGCCGCTACGTTCTCCTTCGGAAGAGTGAGAACCGCATCACACTCGAACGGGATGGCGTTGCGCATGTTGCCGCCGTGCCATGTAGCGAGGCGTGCTCCGTACTCTGCGATGGCCTCATGCACGAAGCGGGCCATCAGCTTGTTGGCATTGCCGCGACCCTCATTGATTTCCAGACCAGAGTGACCGCCCTTCAGACCCTTGATGGTCACCTTGACGGCAGCGTCCTCCTTGTCAGTCTCCACTTCCTTATAGTCGAGCGTAGCTGTAACGTCCACGCCGCCAGCCGAACCGATAACGAACTTGCCCCATGTCTCAGAGTCGAGGTTGAGGAGATAGTCGCCGTAAAGCTCGCCCTCGGGCAGCTCGTTGGCACCGAACATTCCGGTTTCCTCATCGCGTGTGATGAGGCCCTCAATCATGCCGTGCTTCAGCTCCTTGTCTTCCATGACAGCCATGATGGCAGCCACGCCGAGTCCGTTGTCAGCGCCGAGCGTAGTGTCCTTGGCGCGAACCCAGTCGCCGTCGATGTAGGTCTCGATGGGGTCAGTCTCGAAGTTATGGTTGCTTGCCTTTCCCTTCTGCGGCACCATGTCCATGTGTGCCTGCAATATGATGCCTTTGCGGTTCTCCATTCCAGGAGTAGCCTGCTTGCGCATAACGATGTTGCCGCCAGCGTCCTTGAATGCCTCAACGCCAGCCTTGGCTGCGAAGTCGAGGAGGAACTGCTGCACTTTCTCTAAGTGTCCACTTGGGCGCGGCACTTGTGTAAGTGCGTCAAAGTTGCGCCAGATACATTCGGGGTTTAGGTTTCTGATTTCACTCATAGTAGTATAAATAATTTATTGATTGAAGTTTTCTTTCTTTTTGGTCATTGACAGGGCAGCCCATGCGTACACTCCGAGTGCCACCACCAGCAGCGTCTGCACGCTGTGTACGATTAGCACGAAGTTGAGGGCGTCCGTGTCTGCCACGCCGTAGAGGATAAGCATCGTCTTGACGGCGAAATGCCAGGGGCCTGCTCCGTTCGGCGTAGGCACTATCACGGCTATGCTTCCCACGATGAACGTCACGAGAGCGCAAGCCATGCCAAGCCCTGACGTCCCTGTGAAGCAGAAGAACGTGAGGTAATAATGCAGGAAATAGCTTGCCCAGATGCCTAATGTGAACAGCACGAAGAGCGGAGCGTTCTTCACGTTACGGATGGACATGATGCCCTGCCAGATGCCTCGCACGGTGGTTCTCACCTTATTATATACTGCAAAGCGTCGCATTATGTACCATGCGAGGATGCAGACGGCGATGCCGCAGACGGCTGTAACGGCGTATCCCGTGGCGGAGAAGCCGGAGAGGATGGTGTCGATGTTGGTGCCGGTGCGGTCGAAGAACGTCGTGAAGACGTGGAACTGGAACACTATCGTGAGCAGCGTGATAAGCATTATGAGCGCCGAGTCGATGGCTCGCTCCGTCACAACGGTGCCGAGAGCCTTCGGGAACGACACTCCGTCATAGCGTCGCAGCACTCCGCAGCGTGCAAACTCGCCCACGCGCGGCACGATGAGGCTGACAGCGTAGGAGAGGAATATGGAGTTGACGCACGTAGACGTACGCGGTTTTTCGCCTAACGGGTCGAGAGTGAGGCGCCATCTCCATCCGCGGAACATCTGTGCCAGTATTCCGAAGGGGAAGGAGAGGAGCATCCATGTCCAGTTCATGTCGTGCAGGAGCACCTGTTTGACCTGCTGAAAGTCGAAGCCGCGATACATCCAGTAGAGTATCATACCGCCGAGCATCAGCGACAGGCATATCTTCAGGGTGTTGTTTATTGTCTTTCTTAATTCCACTAATCCTTTACTTCTTAGTATTACTATAGGCAAAATTACAAAAAAGAATCGTATAAAGCATTACTCTTTAGCATTATTTATCAGACAGCGGCTGAGTCTTTCGCCACATTAACTGTGTCGTAGGGCTGTATATAGGCACAAAAGGTGCGCACACGGCAGAAAATCCCAAATTTGTTTGTTAAATTTGTATAACGCGTTTTTTGCGCGTTTTAGGGTCTGTAATAGGTTTGAAATGGCACATTGTGATGTTTTTGGTGTATAAAATGCAGGATTTTATGCACAGATAGCATTCTTGCAAACAATCTTAACATTTTTAAAAGGTAAAAAATGTACGTGTTTGATTTTTTAGTAGTATATTTGCAAAAAATAATACAACAACACTAACTGGCTGTTTAGTCAGGCAAAAGGAATTTGGATAACAATGTTCTTGTAATAGACTGGAACCATTGTTGGAGAATTGTAAAACGAACAAAAATTGAAATAGAGAAACAATATATAAATGGATTTGTACAACCTGAATTATTCGCATATTAAACCCTCCGATCAATATCCTTTGCACAAACAGGATACATGGGAGTTGACGCTGATCATCAAGGGCAGCGGAAGACGTGTTATAGGCGATTCGCAAACAACTTTCGGTGAAGGCAATCTCGCCCTAATCCCGCCTCATATCCCTCATTGCTGGGACTTCAGTCCTAATAATGTAGACGATGAGGGTTGTGTTACATATCTTACATTGACGTTCAAGACGGACTTCATTGACCGCTGCACGAGCGCTTTCCCCGAAATAACGGAGCGCATGGAGCGTGTGAAGGCTGTCTCTTCAGCCATTTCGTTTGACGAAGCCACCACCACTCTCCTTGTGGATATGATGATGAAGATGAAGGATGAGCAGCCGTCTGAGCTTCTGCCTTACGTACTGCGCATGTTGCTCATTATCTCAAAGAGAGAGAAAGATGCCAAGGTGGTGGGACGCAATTCGGACAACGACCGCATGACGGAGCGTATTAATAAGGTGAAACTGTTCACGTCTAACAATTATGCCCGTCAGATAACCATCGATATGATTGCTGAGCATGTGGGTATGAACCGTTCGTCGTTCTGCACATTCTTCAAGAAAGCTACTGGACAGACTTACATTACGTACCTCAATAAGCTTCGCGTTGACCGCGCTTGCTATCTGCTTCGTCAGGGCAAGTTCACGCTGACTGAGGTCTGCTATATGGTGGGCTTCAACGATGTGCCTTACTTCAACCGTTGTTTCAAGAACAACCGTGGCGTATCGCCGAAGGAATATGCTGACGGCGTGCTTACAAAGCGCGACATTCTGCCGCAACGCCGCAGCGTCGACTATGAGCCGGTGAGAATTGATGATGATGTGCAGCAGCAACATTAACAAGGAAATACTATATATTTAATTTAGACTTCTTTCATACGTTAGGGAGGCCGTATTCGTCAGTGGACGAAGTACGAGCCCCTTTTTTCTTTTGCGTCTTACGCTACTCCTTAGCTTTTGTTTTGCATGACTTCAGCCTTCGTTTTGCATGAAGCATACGAAAAAGCCCAGACAATAATGCTGTTTGACGGCATTGCTGTCTGGGCTTTGTGATTATAATAATGACGATTACTTGTTCTCTGTGTCAATGGCCTTGATCTTCTGACGAACCAGTTCGAGGTCGTCACGGAGCTTCTGCACCTTGCGGTTCATCTCGTCGATGAGGCTGTTGCCCTTCTTTGAGCTGGCGTTGAGGAATCCGAGGTTGTTCTCGTAAGTCTGGATTTCCTGCTTGAGCTGCTCGAAGCGGCGTGTCAGACGTCCGCGCTCGTTGTCGATGGCGTCTTCGCCACGCTTAGCCATATTGCGGATGTTCGATTTGAAGTCGTCCAGGCGACGACGCTTGTTGCTGATGTTCAGCTCCTTGTAGATGGCGTCGAGTGCCTCGTGGTAAGCTGCGTAGAGAGCGTCCTTCTCCTTGTAGGGAACGTGTCCCACCTTGTTATACTCGTCAGTCAGAGCCTGCACCTTCTCACGTGTGGCGTTGGCGGCGTCAGCTACGAGAGCCTTTATCTGCTCGATGATGTTGCGCTTCTTCTCCAGATTCTCGCGCTCCTCGTTACGTGCACCAGCATTGGCTGCGTTACGAGCCTCGAAGAACTTGTTGCAGGCGTTGAGGAAGTCGTGCCAGAGCTGGTCACCGATCTTCTTGGGCACCACACCGATGGTCTTCCATTCCTTCTGCAGGTTGATGAGCTTGTCGCTTGTCACCTTCCAGTCTGTGCTGTCAGCCAAAGCCTGAGCCTTCTCCACGAGAGCCTTCTTCTTTTCGATGTTGGCGGCATAAGCCTGCTTCATTTCCTTGAAGAACTCTGACTTGCGTCCGAAGAAGTCGTCACAAGCTGCACGGAAGCGCTCGAATATCTTGACGTTCATCTTCTGCGGTGCGAAACCGATGGTCTTCCACTGGTTCTGTATGTCGATAATCTCCTTAGAGCGTTTCTCCCAGTCGCTTGCAGTCTTGTTCTCCAGCTTGCTTATCTCCTCCACCTTCTCGCAGAGGGCTGTCTTGAGGGTAAGGTTTTCCTCTTCCTTAGAGCGAAGGTCCTCGAAGTGCTGCTGATGGCGCTTGTTTATTACTGTGGAAGCAGCCTTGAAGCGAGTCCATATCTGCTCGCGCAGCTCCTTAGCCACGGGACCTGTCTCGCGGTATTGCTGATGCAGCTCCTGCAACTGATGGAATGCGCTGATGACATCCTCCTCGTCAGCGAGTTTCTCCGCAGCCTCGCAGAGCTTTGTCTTGGTCTCAAGATTCTTCTTGAAGTCGTACTCGCGTGCCTCTGAGTTAAGCTTGAGCAGGTCATAGAACTGCTCTACGTACAACTGATAGTTGCGCCAAAGCTCGCTTGCGCGGTCAGCGGGGACGTTCTTGATGTCCTTCCACTGCTGCTGCAGCTCCTTGAATTCGTTGTACGACTTGTTGGCCTCGTCAGGAGATGTTGCCATCGCCTTTATCTTCTCAATGATTTCGAGCTTCTTCTCGAGGTTAGCCTGCTTCTCTGCCTCCTGCTGCTGGAAAATGCGGGCACGCTTCTCACGTACTATTGCCATCTGCTGCTTGAAGGTTTCCTCGTCCTCATCGGGCATAATCTGGTATGCCTCGGGATCGCCTCCGCCGTCGATGTATTCCTTCATACGTGCCTCGCGCTCTGTGATGTGGAGCTTGTAGAAGACGGTCTTGAGGAGGTCTATCTCGTCCTTGTCAGGATTTTCGTCGCTTGCGGCGATTTCCTTCAGGCGTTCCACCACCTCTTTCTTTGTCTTATACACCTTAGCATTCTCTACTTTCTGGTCGTCGGCAGCTGCCTCAGCGTTCTGTGCTGTGGTCTGCTCCACTTCCTTCTCTACTTGTGCACCTTGCAACAGGGCGTTTTCTTGAGAGTCCATCATTTAACTGTTTTAAGTTTATGATTCGGGTAATTCAAATTCACGACACTTGTCCGTCTCGCCTTTACGTTTCATATAGTTCTGAAAGCGCTGACGGCTTGTGCCATATCACGTTTTTAATTTAATAGATTGCAAACTTAATAAAAAAAAATGAATACGAGCGAAAATAATTATTTTTTTTCGTATTCATTCTTTTTTTATGTCTTTATATGCTCTATAACAGTCGCTTGTGGCGCAGAATAAGCCACGAAACCGTTGATATTATTACTGATATGAAGATGGCTATGAGGAATCCCCATCGCGAGTCTTCCATACCGTTTATGAGGTTCATTCCGAAGAACGATGATATTAGCGTCGGGAGCATCATGATGATCGACACGGATGTGAGCGTACGCATCACGGTGTTCATGTTGTTGTTGATGATGGACGAGTAGGTGTCCATCGTCGACTCGAGGATGTCCGAATAGATGTTCGTGGTCTCACGTGCCTGCGACATCTCGATGTTTACGTCCTCGATGAGGTCGGCGTCCAACTCGTCCACCTGCAGCTTGAACTTCAGCTTGGCAAGAAGCGTCTCGTTGCCTCGGATGGACGTCACGAAGTAAGTGAGCGAGTCCTGCAGACGTGAGAGCGCGATGAGCGACTCGTTGTTGACGTTATGGTCGAGGTTGTGCTTGGCTTTCTCGATGAGGGAGTTTATCTGCTTCAGTCGTTTCAGATACCATACGGCTGAAGAGAAGAAGAGGCGGAAAATCATGTCCACGTAGTCGGTGAATCCTTCGCCACGCTTCTGGTGGTAGCTCACGAAGTCAATCATCATGTTGGTTTCGTAATAGCATACGGTGATGGTGACGTCTCGCTTGTGTATGATGCCGAGCGGAACGGTGGTATATGGTGTGCGAGAGCGTATTTCCTTTACGTAAGGTATACGAAGGATGATGAGCATCCATCCGTCATCATACTCGTAACGCGCACGTTCGTCCGCGTCGCTGATGTCGGAGAGGAAATAGTCGGGTATGTTGAATTTGTCTTCCAGCAATTGCTGGTCTTCATCTGTCGGACAGGTTACCTGTATCCAGCAGTTGGGCTGCCATTCGTCGATGGGCTTAAGAGTAGAGTTGGTGTTCCAGAATGTTCTCATAAAGAAAAGTCTCCAAAGGGTTTAACAATGTGGGAGACTGTTTCTTTGCCGAACAGCCGCCTACATTACAAATTCTTATTTTCCGCGTGATAGTCGTCCATATATTAATATGATTTTTAAAAGCGTGTGCAAAGTTAAGGATTTTTGTCGAAACAATATGCAAAGGCTGTATTTATTTTGTTCTGTAACACTCTTTTAATATCTCAGACTGAGATTTTTTAGTAATCGGTTTTCGATGTTTTAGTTGAAAAACGTTAACTTTGCATTAACTTTTCATTGACAAATCATCGGAACAACTATGAAAGCGTTGAAATATGTATTTGCGACTATAATCGTCTTATGTATAGTTTTTGTGGCTGGAGCCTTTGCGCTTATAGACTATGCGCTGTCCACCAGCGACCGTAACCGTACACTCTCATACGAATATATGGAGCGTACCTATCCCGAAACACGTTCGTGGATGGACAGCCTTAACGCCGCCCACGCCCTGCGCGACACCTTCGTGGTGCTGAGCACGGGCAACAGGCAGCATGCCATCTTCGTGGCCAATCCAAAGGCGCACGGACGAACGGCTCTGCTGGTGCACGGTTATGAGTGTGACGCCGCAAAGATGATACACATAGCACACCTCTATGAGCGTGTGTTGGGATATAACGTCCTCCTGCCTGACCTTTATGGACACGGACTGTCGGACGGCGACGTGGTGCAGATGGGATGGAAAGACCGTCTGGACATAGAGGACTGGCTGCGCAGGGCACCGTCCGTATTCCATACACCTGCCGACTCGATGCGCCTTGTGCTCCACGGCATCTCCATGGGAGCTGCCACGACGATGTGCGTAAGCGGCGACCCTACGCCCTCATACGTGAGATGCTTCATAGAAGACTGTGGCTATACGAGCGTATGGGACGAGTATTCGCAGGAGATGAAGAAGCGTTTCGGACTGCCCGAATTCCCCATGCTTCACATAACGTCCGCCTTAGTGAAGGCCCGTTACGGCTGGTCTTTCAAGGAGGCGTCGCCTCTGAATCAGGTGGCGAAGTGCCGCAAGCCGATGCTTTTCATCCACGGCAGCAACGACAAGTTCGTGCCAACAGCCATGGTCCGTCCCCTTTACGAGGCAAAGCCTGGCAAGAAGGCGCTCTGGATAGCGCCGGGCAGCGAGCACGCCGTGTCGTATAAGGACCATAGAGAGGAATACACACGCAGGGTGGCAGACTTCCTGCGCTACAACTTATAATGAACAATATTGAGACTGCTTTCAAACTGACATTATGGAGACTTTTGCTTTATATTTCAATATAATAGTGCAATTTGCAGGCGTATTATATCTCTCCTTTGCCTTTGTCTTGTGCCTTTACAAGACACCGAAGCGCGAGATATATAATACGTACAGGCGTTCCCAACGCTTCCTTGCATTGAATTATCTGGTTATGGGAACCAACTGTCTGGCATGGTGCTTTGTCAGGCCTGACGTCTGGTGGCTGAAGCTCGACCCTATAGTTGAGATAATGGACACGTCGCTGTTTCTGCTTGCTGCCATCTTCCTGACCTTCTTCTTCGGCAATCTGCTGGGAACCGTCAAGGCATCCACGCGCCATCTGACTCTTTCCTTAGCTTTATGGTTGCTCAATACGCTTCTCTCCATAAGCTCGTTGTGGATGGACCCTTCATTGGCTGGCCCTCTTGTAAGAAGAGTTTCAGTGATGGTTTACTTTATCTATATCTTCTTTTTCATGTTTCGCCTGCTGCAGGTGTATAAGCATCGCGACAGAATGCTCGACCAATACTTCACCCGTGACATGCACCAGTTTGTGCATTGGATATACCGTAGCATCCTTCTTATGCTCTTCCTTGGAGCAGTGGCTGCCTTCACGCTTACCTTAGGCGTTGTGGGCAACATCATCTGTCAGGTGTATATAATATCCGTCAACAGCTATATAGTCATCAGCTTCATCAATTTCTCTTCGCGTTTCGATAGCATCGGCGAGGCTTTCAAGGAGTTTGAGGAAGACGCGATGATGAATGGAAGCGCCGGTTTGTCACAAAATCATGGCTCTGTAGCTATCCGTTATGGCTACGAAACATACAGCAATGCCATGCCCGAACAGACCACTACCATTTTCGGCAGAAGCTCAGAAGAGAAGGAGGAGGGTGTGTCTGCAGAAAAGGATGGCATGGCGGATAAGACGGAAAGCTGTCCGGTCGTGCATGAGACGCGTCACTCTAAAGAGGCAAAACTGGAGAAGCGCATCAATGAATGGAAAGAAGAGAAGCTGTATCTGACGGATCAGATTACCATAAACGACATTGCCGAACGTCTCGGTACGGACCGCCGATATCTCTCGCGCTTCATAAACGAGCATTACGGCATCAACTTCTCGCGGTGGATATCCGAGATGCGCATCGAAGAGGCAAAGCTCCTCATGGAGCAAAAGCCTGATGAGGGTATGGAGTGGGTGGCTCTGCAGACCGGCTTCTCTTCCCTGTCTTACTTCTCGAAGGTGTTCTCGCAGGTGGTGGGTGTGTCGCCAAAGAAATGGCGCGCATTGCAGCAATAAAGTAGATGTTTGAGAGCACTAAACAGCTGCTTATAAATCGCAGTTTAGCGGTGATATCACAAATGAGCTTGTAGTACAAACCTAGGAGGCTATGGCGTCCCGCCGTAGCCACGCACCCACGAACGCA
>ERZ1027181.1495-NODE-1495-length-10562-cov-7.050538_pt1 | contig 10562 bp, 9 predicted proteins | sample MGYA00519247_ERZ1027181 | MGnify/ENA primary metagenome ERZ1027181 (study PRJEB26926, sample SAMN06164415) | human gut metagenome | biome: ENVO:00009003; feature: ENVO:2100002; material: ENVO:00002003 | host: Homo sapiens | place: USA | collected 2012 ...
TCAAATACTCCTGTAAAATCAGATGACGCAACTGACGCGGTAAATAATGACGTGATAAGTCTGAATTCGTTGTTTGCTGCATAAGATTTACTCTTTTCTGTAAACCTTTTTCAGGACGGGACAACGTGTCAAAATCCTATCGGTGCGGACTGGAGCGGACTGGAGCGGACATCGGCACCGCCCCGGCAGGCGGAGATGCTATATTTGCCCCGGCTTCGGAAGAGAAGTCCGCGATGCAGGGGTGGAACACCCTTGTCGTGCGGGCCTCGATCGGCGAAGACGGCGAACTCTCGGAGCCCGAAGCGCCCGCCGGCGCCCGATTCCCGCTTCCGGCTCTCCCCGCCAGAGCAGAACTCCGTGACGCGGAGGTTCATGCGATGCTCGGAGAGCTGGACTTCGGAGAGAGCGCCGTCATGGGCGATGCCACGGCCGAGGAACGGCAGGCCATCGCCAACTTCGACATCCGGGCCTATGCTTAATTAAAAACGACCTACGACATGAAATGGAATAACGAATACGGCTGACGCCTTTTCCGCAGCAGGAAATACGATGTATCCGGTCGCAGAATGCCCCAAAGCAGGCTGCGGCCTTTTTCACACCCTTAACCAAACTACTTGAACGATGAAAAAAAGAGCAATTTTCATGATTTTCTCCCTGTGCTCCGCACTCGCCTGCTTTGCACAGGGCAACGGCATGGCCGGCATCAGCGAGGCCACGAACATGGTAACGTCCTATTTCGACCCGCTTACGAAGCTGATCTTCGCCGTGGCGGCGATCCTCGGACTGGTCGGCGGCGTGCGTGTCTACTCGAAATTCTCGTCGGGTGACCCGGACGCTTCGAAATCCGCCACGGCGCTGTTTCTCTCATGCGTCTTTCTGGTGATCGTCGGCACGGTCTTACGTTCATTCTTCCTCTAAGCGATGGCCGAATACCAAGTGAACAAGGGAGTCGGCCGTCAAGTCGAGTTTCAGGGCGCGCACGTAATGGTTCTTTGGCAAATGCGTCGATAGCAAGACGTTAGGCAAGTGTTCGATAGCCTATCATCGATCGGCTTATCCGAAAGGGAAACCGGACGGGGAGTATAGCCTGCCGATAAACTGATAAGTCATACAGTTACCAAGTATGCGACTGAATCAGGAGATGAAAGATAGATACGAGGATAAAGTCTGGATTGATTGAACGATAGTCCAAGTGGCACAACTCGAAACTGTGGCGGAAGGTAACTACAGACGCCATACTGTAACACACTCGATTCGACCTTGGAGGGTTGGGTGCAGAACAGGTTACAGCACAACTGCGATAAGCAGAAACGGGCGAAAGTCGTATCCGACAATCTATCAAAGCTATGTTGCCGAAGAATTAAACGTGGATTGCCTAACCCGGAATGCCGAAAGGCTATTAGGTTTCAGACCTATGAAAATCCGGTATGGCAACGGAGCCACCGTAGTAGTCCGAGCGAGGGAAAGCCTCGTACATGGCGAAGGGTGGCAGCTAACATTTTTAATACAAATTAACGGATAATGTGTGAGACATTATGAGAAATCCAGAGAGAGTATTAAACAGTCTGTCAGAGCACAGCAAAGTTTCGAGCTACAAGTTTGAACGGCTCTACAGGGTTCTATTCAATTCGGAGATGTTTCTCCTCGCCTACCATAATATACAAGGTAGGCAGGGAAATATGACGGAAGGTTCCGACGGTAAAACTATCGACGGAATGAGCCTGAAACGGATTGAAAATTTGATTGATGCGCTCAAAGATGAGTCGTACCAACCAAAACCGGCAAGAAGGACGTACATCCCGAAGAAAAACGGGAACATGCGACCTCTCGGCATACCGTCTATCGACGACAAATTAGTGCAGGAGGTATTGCGAATGCTGTTGGAAGCAATTTATGAAGGTAGTTTTGAGAACACCTCGCACGGCTTCCGACCCAAACGCAGCTGCCACACCGCACTGATACAGGTGCAGAAGAATTTTACTGCGGCCAAGTGGTTTATCGAGGGCGACATTGAGGGATTCTTCGATAACATCAACCATGATGTACTTATCGGAATCTTGAAAGAACGTATCGCAGACGACCGCTTTATCCGGCTAATGTGGAAATTTTTGAAAGCTGGCTACATCGAAGATTGGACATTTCATAGAACATACAGCGGAACACCGCAAGGTGGCATCATTAGCCCGATACTGGCTAATATCTATCTCGACAAGCTGGATAAGTACATGAAAGAGTATGCCTGTCAATTCGATAGAGGCGACAGACGGGCAATGAACCTTGAGTACAAACGGTATTCCAGGAAAATTTGGTGGCTCGGCACAAAACTGAAGCAAACCGAGGATAAAGATACTCGGAAGGAACTGATTGACGCGATTAAGCAACATCAGAAAAACAGGATGCACTTACCCTCTGTCGATGAAATGGACGAGGGATATAGACGGATTAAGTATGTGAGGTATGCCGATGATTTTATTATCGGAGTGATTGGCAGTAAATCGGACTGTGAGGCCATCAAAGAGGATATTAAGAATTTCCTCGGCGAGAAACTGAAATTGACGCTCTCCGAAGAAAAGACCTTGATCACGCACGGCAATAGAAAGGCAAAATTCCTCGGCTATGAAATCTATGTCCGACCATTCACGGATAAGACGTTAAGAGGCGAGAAATCGGGAGTACTTATTAAGGCTTACGGCAAAAAGGTAGTGTTGGAAGTGCCAATGTTCACAATGCGGGATAAACTTCTCTACTACGAGGCGATGGAAATTCATCAATTCGAGGGTAAAGCGAAATGGAAACCCACAAGCCGGACAAAGTTGCTACATCTGGACGACCTCGAAATACTGGATGCCTATAACAGAGAAATCCGAGGTTTTGCAAACTATTTTTCTATCGCAAATAACAGTTCACACCTGAATTCTTTCAAGTACATCATGCAATACAGTCTGTATAAGACTTTTGCACGAAAGTACAGTACGACAGCCCGAAAGATTATCGCAAAGTATCGACATCACAAAGATTTTGCGGTTTTCTATGAGGACAAGAAAGGAGGAAAGAAGATGCGGGTATTCTTCAACGGGAGCTTTAAGCGTAAAACAACCGCGATGGACGCGAGTTGTGATTATGTAGCCAACACGATTTTCAATACCACTGTATCAAGCCTTATACAAAGGTTAAAAGCGGGTAAGTTGAATTGTGTGGCGCAACGGAAAACATTGAAATACACCACGTCAAAAGACTCAAAGACTTAAAAGGCAAAGAGCCATGGAAAATCCAAATGATTGGACGTCAGAGAAAGACGTTAGCTGTATGTATTCCCTGTCACAACAAGATACATCACGGGATAATAGACTGAATATGTTAGTGGAGAGCCGTGTGCGCCGAGAGGTGCAAGCACGGTTCGGAGGCGAGTTCTTGGAAACCTACCGTAGAAATACGGCAAGGCACCGGGTTCTTAGCCTACGGCTCACAGCGCAGTACCTCGTGTTGTTCGTCGCGGGGCTTCTGGGCGTCTTCGTCTGCTTCGCCGGAATGTACATGAGCGGCGTCCCGCAGGGCTTCTGCATCCTCTTCGCCCTCGCGGCCGGCCTTGCCGTCACGGGCGGCACCTTCTACCTGAGCCGCCGTTTCGGCTCCTACGGACTTCAAAAGCTCATGGCCTCGCGCCGGCATCCGCGGCGCATCATCCATCGTCGGGCCATCCGGCGGCTGCTACGCATTCGTAACCCTCGAACCGTAAAACCGTAATCCTATGCGCGGAACCTTGAAAACCTCGACCTTGGAATCGAAATTCCCTTTGCTGCGCGTCGAGAACAACTGCATCATCTCCAAGTTCGCCGACATCACCGCGGCTTACCGCGTCTTGCTGCCCGAACTCTTCACCCTCACGGGCGAGGAGTATGAAGCGCTGCACGGTGCATGGCTCAAAGCCCTGAAAGTGCTGCCGGATTACACCGTCGTCCACAAACAGGACTTCTTTATCGAAGAACGATACACGGCTCCGGAGGAGGGTTCCGAGCGGAGCTTTCTCGCACGTTCCTACGAACGTCATTTCAACGAGCGGCCCTACCTGCGCCATACGTGCTACCTGTTCGTTACGAAGACCACGCCCGAACGGATGCGGCAGACCAGCGCCTCGTCTGTCTTGTGCCGGGGTTTCATCGTCCCGCGGGAGATGCGCGACACGGACGCCGTGACGCGCTTTCTGGAGGCCGCGGAGCAGATGGAGCGCATTCTGAACGATTCGGGCCTCGTGCACGTCGAGCGGCTAACGGAAACGGAGATCGTCGGCACGGCAGACGACGCCGGGCTGCTGGCCCGTTACTTCGCCCTCTCGGACGAGCGGAGTCCGGTCGTCAACGAAGATATCCGTCTCGACCCGGGCGTGATGCGCATCGGAGACAAGTTCCTTACGATGCACACGCTCTCCGATCTGGATATGCTGCCACAGAGCGTGGCGACGGATTTCCGCTACGAACGCCTTTCGACCGACCGCTCGGACTGCCGCCTCTCGTTCGCGGCGCCCGTGGGGCTGCTGCTCTCCTGCAACCATGTCTACAATCAGGTGATCTTCCTCGACGACCACGACGAAACGCTCAAGCGCCTCGAAGCCTCGGCCCGGAACATGAACTCGCTGGCGGGCTATTCGCGCTCGAACGCCATCAACCGGGAGTGGGTGCGATACGTCGCTGTGTAAGTAATTGTTAAACTTAGATTTAACCCGTTGTTTCGTCAACGGTAGCCTATGGACAGATGCACCAATAGTAATATACTGTATCAAAGCTGTCCAGACAAGGTAGCCCTTCCGAAAGGAGCAGTCAGAACCGTGAGGGAAAGACAATGGCTGTTAGTATCATACAGTCAGGGAGCTTGGCTTGGGTGGTATGGTTAGCGTAAGCGAACTGTCGTCTAAACGTCGTAAGGTTGAAGAAGCCAAAGATACTGATAGGCTTCAGCCCAAAAGGGAAGCAGTCGGTTATTCCTCTCCATTCTGGGAATACACGAACAGAGTACTGCCGGTGTAATAGACAGAACCTAACCCACTTATAAGTTACTTGCACGGAACGTAGTAAGCCCGTATTTCTCCTGCCAATGACAGGTAAGCAGACCGTAAGGAATGCCGAATGGAGTGCGGGTATAGGATTGCAGAAAAAGCGAATGCCACCCTGTAATGGGGTGAATAGGGATTGAAACATCATCCCGCTGCGAAAGCAGGCTGACTTCTGCGGTAGGTGATTCTTTACAAGAAACTTTTAGAACTTTTAAAAGGAGAAAAGCAAATGAACGAAATTAAAAAATCGTGTGCATCGACTGACCAAACGCAGAGCAAATGGGACAGTATAAATTGGCTCAAATGCGAAGCTGCGGTTCAAAAGCTACAAGCGCGTATTGTAAAGGCTCAAAAAGAGGGTCGCCACAACAAGGTCAAAGCCTTGCAGTGGACACTGACCCACTCGTTTTACGCTAAAGCATTAGCGGTAAGACGTGTAACTTCCAATAATGGGAGTAAAACGGCTGGCGTCGATATGGTAACATGGAAAACGCCAGATGCTAAAGTGTGTGCAATAACCGAACTGAAAAGGAGAGGTTATACACCCCAACCTCTGAGACGAGTACATATCAGAAAGAGTAACGGGAAATTAAGACCATTGGGTATACCAACTATGAAAGACCGGGCTATGCAGGCATTGTATCTGATGGCACTGGCTCCCGTAGCTGAAACAACGGCTGATGCCAATTCTTATGGTTTCAGAAAAGAAAGGAGCACGGCAGATGCCGTTCAACAATGCTTCAATGACCTGGCAAGGACGACATCCCCACAATGGATCTTAGAAGGTGATATCAAAGGTTGTTTCGACCATATCAGTCATGAATGGTTGCTTGACAATATCCCTATGGATAAAGTTTTGCTCCGTAAATGGTTGAAAAGTGGATTTATTTTCAACAAGCAACTTTTTCCGACAGAGGAGGGAACTCCTCAAGGCGGCATCATCTCCCCAACTCTTGCAAATATGACTTTGGACGGACTGGAAAAACTGCTTGCCGATAGCTTTCCGATAAACCGCTCGAAGAAAAATTACTATACTCCTATGATAAATCTTGTTCGCTACGCGGATGATTTTATTATCACAGGAGAGAGTAAGGAGTTGTTGGAGAACCATGTTAAACCATTAGTCATTGAGTTTCTTCAAGCAAGAGGGCTTACCTTATCAGAAGAAAAGACTAAGATAACTCATATAGAAGAAGGGTTTGATTTTCTTGGGTTCAATATCAGAAAATATAAAGGCAAGTTTATCACAAAACCATCCAAGAAGAGTCGAAAGAGATTTTTAGATAAGGTTCGTGAAATAGTGGACAAGAACAAGTCTTCTAAGCAACAATCTTTGATACGATTGCTAAACCCAGTCATTAGAGGATGGGCGAACTACTACAAGGGGTGTTCTGCATCGGAAACTTTCCGTAAAACAGATGCACAAATTTTCAACAAACTATGGCGATGGTCTCGCAGAAGACATCCCAAAAAAGGTAAACGATGGATTGCCAACAAGTATTATCACACTGTAAGAGGTAGAAGCTGGACTTTTGCCGTACCGCTTGAAAACAGGAAAGTGGATAAATACCACACTCTTGTGAGATTGTCGGATACGAAAATAAAGCGACATATCAAAATCCGCAGTGAGGCCAACCCATATGATGCCGATTGGAAAGATTTCTTCGATCAATACAAGACCCGAAGAATGCTTGCACACTTAGACGGCAAGCAATATATCTATCGCCTGTGGAATCAGCAAATGCAATGTTGCCCTGTGTGTGGCAAGCACATCACACGGGAAACTCCCTGGAAAATTACTGAAATGACAGGGAGCAGTAGAAAGGCGAAAGTCCTAATACATGACCATTGCAGCCGAATTACTAACAGAAATAAATGGAAGTTACTATGAGCCGGCTTTTAGTTACAAATAAAAGTTTTGAATTGCTTGAGCCGTATGAGGGGAAACTCTCACGTACGGTTCTTAGAGGGGAAAGCTCCCGTAAGGGGGCTGACCTACTCGACATCGAAATGTACCTCAATGAGGCGCATTCGCAGGGGCTGCGCTCCGTAAGGTGCCACTGCAACGTCATGGCATGGGCCGAGAACGAAGCGGAGCTGAAGCGCATCCGCAACGACGTGGGCTCGCAGCTCGCGCTGATGGGATGCACGCCGCATCACAACACGGTGGACGTGCCGGTGCTGTTCTGGGCGGCGATTCCCGGCAACGAGGCCGACTTCCCTGCCGAGGAGAGTTTCTACACCTTTCTCGATCAGGCCCTCTGTCTTTTCAACGGGGAGACCAACTACCGCTCGTCGCTCTCGCCCTTCGGAATCAAGATGTCCGACCGCCTGTCGGGCATTCCGATTCATCTGGATATCTCGGATCTTCCGATGAAGCGCGGCGTCATCACGAATCGGAATAAATTTATCCTCGGACCGTCGGGCTCGGGCAAGAGTTATCTGACGAACCATCTGGTTCGTCAGTACTGGGAGCAGGGTTCGCATATCCTGCTGGTCGACACGGGCAACTCCTACCAAGGGCTCTGCTCGCTGATTCACGCCAAGACCAAGGGCCGCGACGGGGTGTATTTCACCTACACCGAGGAGGCGCCCATCGCCTTCAATCCCTTCTATGTCGAGGACGGAGTGTACGACGTGGAGAAGCGCGAGTCGCTCAAGACGCTGCTGCTGACCCTTTGGAAACGCGAATCCGAGGAGCCGACGCGCTCGGAGGAGGTGGCGCTCTCGAACGCCGTGAACCTCTACCTCTCGAAGCTCCGCGCCGACCGGAATATCGTGCCGTGTTTCGACAGTTTCTACGAGTACCTGCGGGACGACTACCGCCGCGAGCTGGAGGAGCGGGAGATCCGGGTCAGCCGCGAGGATTTCAACATCGACAACATGCTCATCACCCTGCGGCAGTATTACAAGGGCGGACGCTACGACTTCCTTCTGAACTCCCGGGCCAACATCGACCTGCTCTCGAAGCGCTTCGTGGTCTTCGAGGTGGATTCCATCAAGGAAAACAAGGAGCTTTTTCCCGTGGTCACCATTATCATCATGGAGGCTTTCATAAACAAGATGAGACGGCTCAAGGGGGTACGCAAACAGCTCATCGTCGAGGAGGCCTGGAAGGCGCTCTCTACGGCCAATATGGCTGAATATCTGCGTTATATGTATAAAACCGTCCGCAAATACTACGGTGAGGCCATCGTTGTGACGCAGGAGGTCGAGGACATCATTTCCAGCCCGGTGGTCAAGGAGGCGATCATCAACAACTCGGACTGCAAGATCCTGCTCGACCAGCGCAAGTTCATGAACCGTTTCGACGCGATTCAGTCCTTGTTGGGGCTGACCGACAAGGAGAAGGCGCAGATTCTCTCGATCAACCAGTCCAACGACCCTTCCCGTAAATACAAGGAGGTCTGGATCGGTCTGGGCGGCGTTCAGTCGGCGGTCTATGCCACGGAGGTCAGCGTCCCGGAGTACCTGGCCTACACGACCGAGGAAACGGAGAAAGTGGAGGTGCAGCGGCTTGCCGGCGAGCTGGGCGGTGATATGGAACTGGCGATCAGGCAGCTCGCCGAGGGCAAACGTTAAAGGGAGGGCAGGCCATGTATCGCAAGTGTATCGGATCAGACCCCACGGCGGCGCGTTTGGACTTCGCGCTGTACGAGGTGGCGGGCGAGTGGGAAAGCCGCTCGGGTTCTCCCCGGGTTCGCATCTACCGCAACCCGGGACGCCGGGGCGGCGGTTTTTACGTGGAGGTGTCCTACAAGGACGGGACACGCTTCTCCCGTCCCGTGAGGAAGTATTGGGGAGGTATCCGTTACTTCGACCTCTACGGGTATGTCGCCCTGGCCTACGATGCGGGGCGCGAGGTGCTCCAGCTCTCCGCCTACGGGGATTATTACCGGGCGTCGGAATGACCGCCCAAGTATTCACGAATTAAATAATGAAAAGGATGAAACGATTGATTTTAACGCTGTTCGTGGGGCTTCTTTGCTTCACGTACCAGGCAAAAGCGCAGTGGACGGTCATCGACCCGTCGAACCTCGTTCAGAACATCAAGAGCGCGGTTCAAAGCTCGACCACGGCGACCAACATGGTCAAGTCGCTGCAAGAGAGTATCAAGATTTATAACCAGAGCAAGGCTTACTACGACGCCCTCAAATCGGTGCATAACATCATCAAGGATGCCCGGAAGGTGAAGCTGACGCTCGAAATGGTCAGCGAGATCACGGAAATCTACACCTCGGGATTCAACCGTATGGTTTCAGACCCGAACTTCACGGTGGACGAGCTGGCGGCGATCTCGGCGGGTTACGCCCGGTTGCTGGAGGAGGGTGGCGCGCTGGTGGCGGAACTCAAGACGGTCATAACCGGCGGCAACGGCCTCTCGCTCTCGGACAAGGAGCGGATGGACGTGGTGGATCAGGTTTACACGAAGATGCTGGAGTACCGCAACCTCACGCGCTATTACACGCGCAAGACCATCTCCGTGTCCTTCATCCGCAGCCGCGAAAAGGGCGACGCGCACCGGGTGCTGGCACTTTACGGGAACCCGAACGACAGATATTGGTAACCTGAAAACGGAGGCAGTCATGGATTTCGACAATTTACACCAGGTTCTCCGGAACCTGTATCAGGAGATGATGCCGCTATGCGGCGACATGATCGGGGTGGCGAAAGGTATCGCCGGCCTGGGTGCGCTCTTTTACGTGGCTTACCGGGTATGGAAGGCACTGGCCAATGCGGAGCCTATCGACGTGTTCCCGCTCCTGCGGCCTTTCGCCATCGGCTTGTGCGTGATGTTCTTTCCCACCGTGGTTCTGGGGACGATCAACGCCGTGATGTCGCCCGTGGTGCAGGGCACGCACGCCATACTGGAGGGGCAGACGTTGGATTTGCAGGCATACCAGCAACAGAAGGACGATTTGGAAGCCGAGGCCCGCAGGCGCGAGGGCAAGGCTTGGTTAGTGGACGACGAGGTGTATGAACAACGGCTTGCGGATATGGGTATCACGGATTTGGGCGAGATTATCAGCATGTGGGCCGAACGCACGTGGTACGACATCAAGGCCGGTTTCCGGCAGCTTGTCCGGGACTTCTTCGAGTTGTTGTTCAACGCCGCGGGGCTTACCATCGACACGCTGCGGACATTCTTTTTAGTCGTACTGTCGATTCTGGGGCCCTTGTCGTTCGCCCTCTCCATTTACGACGGCTTCCACTCGACGCTCGCGAGCTGGATTTCCCGCTATATCAGCGTGTACCTTTGGCTTCCCATCGCCGACCTGTTCTCCGCGGTGCTGGCCAAGATCCAGACGTTGATGCTCCAGGCGGACGTCCTGGCCCTGCAAGACCCCAACTACATTCCCGACAGCGGCAGCGGTGTCTATATTATCTTTTTGATTATAGGTATCATAGGCTATTTCACGATCCCCACCGTTGCCGAGTGGGTGATCCAGTCGGGCGGAGCCGGCGGGGCTATGGGCGGTATCAACACTGTCTCTTATACACATCTGACGCTGCC
>ERZ1027181.1500-NODE-1500-length-10534-cov-12.020136_pt1 | contig 10534 bp, 8 predicted proteins | sample MGYA00519247_ERZ1027181 | MGnify/ENA primary metagenome ERZ1027181 (study PRJEB26926, sample SAMN06164415) | human gut metagenome | biome: ENVO:00009003; feature: ENVO:2100002; material: ENVO:00002003 | host: Homo sapiens | place: USA | collected 2012 ...
CTGTAGTACAACAGTAAGACGATTACTCATGCCCATAGGGGTGCTGAGTAGTTACTGCGCAATATTTTATTGTTAAACTTTATAAAAAGTAACAATCCGTAAGTTTATTGCTACTTTTTTATAGTTACCTCTTTTTCATTTTTCGATAACGGAAGCATTGTGCTTTCAGATTAATTTTGTATCTTTGCGGCAGAAATCAAAACATTAAGATTATGGATATTAAAAGATTTGATACTTATAGAGGTGTCTGCGTAGATTGTATCGGTACAAAAGGTGACGTTTCCGTTGTGGTTACTGATACAAAATACGTATGCAAACCAAAAGAAGATACAGCCGCCTACGAACTATACAAGCAGATAGAAAGCGGAGAGGTAATAGCGGTCGCATTCTACTATATCAAAGAATATTCTGGAATGGACAGAATCCTTCATGTTATATTTATACCAAAGGTGGATTTTGAGAAAATGGTATCTATAGGTGACTGTCAGTATATCGGTAATAAGATTCATAGCCTTCCGATGGGAATAGAAATGTATTCTCTGGAAGGTGCTCATCTAAGCAAGTTAAGTATGTGTTAACAATAAAAAGCACCATAATGCCAAGCAAGCGTTATGGTGCTTCTTTCATCTTTGTAACTACTAACTATTGTAAAAATGCTGAAACTGGACGAACCCTGCCCTGACCGAACTTATAGGTGCTGTCCACGCGTCCATCGCCCAGATACAAGTACCAAGCGTAGCCCGCCGAGTGCTGGGTACTAGACCAATACCAAATTTCATTCAACTGTGTAGCACCACTAATCTTTGATAAGGCATAGTTAATCTTATCAAAGTTAGCCCAAATCATCTTCATCTCACCCATTGATGGCAACCACCATTTTCCTGCGGTCAGACCAATTCCGTTGGCATTTGCGCGTGAATATTTGTTGCAGAATCCAGCAGCATAATCCGCTGTGTTGGTAACGTTGCTTGATGTACTACCATTAATGATAGCGGTTGTGTTTGCCCGACCTGCAAAGTCATTCAAGGCTGTGATTCTGTCTGTAGTCGTAGTTACTCCGCTAATCTGTACAGACCCAGACGTATCGGACGATGATACAGGCTTAGAACTCCACTTAGCAGAAGAAGCTTCGGTTGGAGCAATTACAAGATGTCTTCCACCTTCAACAAGAAGAACTCCTTCTGCTATCTCACCGCTATTTTGGTAAGATGTCCAAGATCTTACTCTAACGGCAAGAAGAAAGTTATCGCTCTTACGATGAAACACAATGAACACTCCATCGTATAGCTGACCTATGTCTGCTCTGATAGCATCCTCCATTGTTGCCTTACTAGCATTGGTGATGGCTTGTCCATTAGCTGACAGCCAATCGCTGATTTTTCTAGTCTTTATAGCCATAATATTATGTCTTTAAAATGATGTTATTACTTATTTCCCTCTTCTGCCGATGCCGCTATCAGCAATGCGGCATTCACTGCATCGATGAAGCAGGGAGCGGTAGTGCGCTCAACGAGTTCCTTGATGATTCTCACCTCATCATCGGTGTACTCTGTGTCATCGTTGCCGTTCCACATTTTAACGGCAAGAGCCTGTCCTGCCAGCCCAAATCCTGCTCCCTGCGAGTAGATGAGGTTTGCAATCTGCTTGCGAGCGTTAACTACCTGACACTGATTCTTGTCGAGTGTCGTAAATACTTCCAAGTGTTCTAATTCTATCTTCATAATCTAATTAATTTTAATTTGTTGTATAGCATACAATCCACTGACTTCCGTTGTACCAAAGCCAACTAACCTGACCTCTAGTATCAGAGTACCACGTTGTTGCTGAGCTGGCTCGGCGAACATCGTATATTCCTTTGTCTGATGAAAACGTCACTCTGCTTCCTCGCTGGATGATGGTATAGCATTGCCCATATTTCGGAGAAGATGGTAGATATATCGTTATTGCCGAAGTGTTGTAGCACTCAACCGTGTGATGATACTCGGTTAGTGTCTGATAATTAGCAGCCAAGCGAACAAATGACGGTCTTAAACCTATTACATCTCCACCTCTAATTACGATAGCATGGTTACCTTCATACGGATTCGTCATATCAAAACTTCCTGCCTGGTCTGCCCATCGTGTAAGCAAGTCTAGCGCCGTACACATCTTACCTCCAGAAATGGGGTCTGATGGCATTGAAGTACCAGCGTCTATATGAATTAATATGCCTGTACTCAAATTATTAGACGGGCTTGTTGTAGAAAATATCCGTAGTCCTGTTTTCATATAACTTCCGCAGGTAATGAAATAGCCTTCACCGTGCAGATAGGCTTGATTCATAAACTTCAGACATTCATTCGTCAGACCCATACCTTCCGTTTTTCCAACTGACCCTATTGAATAATTGCCAATCTCGAAACCTCCTATACTTCCGCTAGTTGCATCTATTCTACCAGATATATCTGCATTCGTAGCTTTTAAATATCCATTTCTCTTTACCGCAAACGAAGCCGAATCGCCAGTTTCACCTCCAAGCCACAGGCTCCAGTAGCTATCATCACTCACAACTCTGAATGAACCATACATCTTGCCACCAGTAGTCGGATTGAACAGATTAATCTGATTAGTTCCGAGCATATTAATGGTTGCATTCTCAGCAAGGAGAAGATGAGTTGCTATTGATTTATAATTGCTCATCTCTGTCCAATGTCCATCGGTCAAACTAGGCGAAGAAGTAGCGTTGTCATACGTTTTAGTACATTGATACCACTTGCCCTTAACACAAACAACATCGATGTACGCCTCTGCCCCCGAACCAGACAAGTACTTGTAGCTTCCTGATTCAAATCCGTCATGTTCACGCATCAGAGCACCTTTCGTTCCTCTCGTTGCTACAGAGTAAGATTTGCTATCAGTGCCGTTGGTGTACTTGAAGATGGTGCGTGTCCACAGATAGGGCTTCTTGTCCGTAATATTCGGAATCTTAGTATCCCAAACGCCATCTGTAGGTGGAGTAGTACCGCTACTGCCAATCTGATAGGTTACTTCGGTGCTTTTGATGCCATTTCCTGTAGCACCAGTTGCACCCTTGATGTAAGACCAATCGTATTTAGTCCAGTCGGGAGAATCAGTTGGTGTTTTATCTACTAGCACGCCTACATAAGCATGTTCTTTACCATTAGCACTCACTGTAAACCCAGTGCCCTTGGAATCATCCATCCAAGCAATGTGAGTATAATACTGCACTGCTGCTGCTCCTGGTTCACCTTGTATCTTTCCAACATTCTCAAAGCCTTTAGCGTGAGTGGAGTCAGTCTTAGATGTGCCAGTATAAACCCACAGATAGCCACCGATTATATATCCATCACCTAATGTGTTGCCCGATGTAGGCAGCTCTGACGTACTACCTTTTGACCCCTTGATGGTTACAGAAGTTCCATCCTTGCCATCCTTTCCGATGTACGTATAGGTGATATTCTCCGTAGTCTTGTTATTGCTCCAAGTATAAGTAGTCCTCGTCCAAAGGAACTTGCCCTTGTTGGCTGCCGCACTCGCATCGGGTGCGGTCGGAGACCATTTCTTGGCTTCGCTTACACTTGATGTAATAGCATAATCGACAACCGTCTTGATAACGTAGGGAGTATCTCCGCTTTCGCCCTTTTCACCTCTCATAGAGAATGAAATAGAGCCAGTCGCTTCTGCTAATATCTTTACCATAGGCTATACTATTTAGTTCCTGTTATAGAATATACCGCACCCTTATAGGTTCTGATACCAGCTTCGGTAATCGTAAACGTATTGCCCGACTTCGTGATAGCAGAGTTGATAGGCACACCAGCATTGGAGTATAGAGACATCGAGAACGTTACTCCTGTCTCATTAGCCGTTGAACCTCTCTTGCGCATATACGGCTTATACACAATCTTGCCGCCTGAGTTCACCTTGAAGTTCTCTGCAACAGGGTTGTCGTTGCCGTCCGTAGGGTTCGGATAAATAATGTACTCGTCTGACACGTCATTGATGGTCTGTGTATCGGAAGCATAAAAGTCGTTACCCTTATATGCTTCACACTTAACGATGATTGAAGAATCCACGTCCGTCTCGTTGATTGTGAATGTAGCAGAAGTGCTATTCTGCTTGAGTACCCATCCGCCGTTGTTAGCATCTGGCAGATACCACCTGAATGTATATCCAGTAGATGTAACCATATTACCATCCGTAACCTGCGCCTTGACAGTGCAAGTTCCCCCCTTCTCGGTAATGGTAAAGAGATTCTTGTCTGACGTGGCGATAATGTTCACTCGCTTAGAATCAGTCACACCTTCGGCTATATATACTGGATACATAGCTCGAATTTTTACATTCGTATTATCCATAGATATGTCAACTCTACAGGTGATAGTGAAAGAATCGCCACCATTGATATTGACAAGGTTCTTATTGACCGTAAGGGTCGGATTGCCACTCGAATCAGAGCCTTCCGTAAAATGACCAGTCATACCACCAAACGCATTGGTAGATACGTGCGAGGCATTGAAAGTCAACGTCACACCAGCAACAATCCAAGTTGGAGCACCTTTGGTGAGGTCGAATGAGTTGTTAGCACCTTGTTCCGCCGAATATGCCTGCATAACTAGTTTTGGCTTCGTTGCACCGCTCGCCTCGAAATTAGGTACAACATTGGATGGAGACGCAGGGTTGCCGTCATAATTCTGATACACATCGCCAGTAGTACATTGCAGAATAGGGTGCAAGGTAGTACCATTACTCATGACAACAATCTGTCCTGTTACCGTAGCTTTACTCATCGCTTACCTCGCTTTCTTCTTTAGTGTCTGTATTATTCTCGGAAGACGAATTACCACCGCCACCCGAAACGATATAGTCATTGTTTCTTGTATCGCCCTCGCCGCCAAACTCGACTGGAGTGTAGCAGGAAGCAGGAGTGTCAGTCGTTCCCTTGATTTCCGCAAGAGCATCACTCTCCGCCACGAGCGAGCCGCCGACATTGGCTGCTCTTTCGTTGAGGTTCACGCCATCAACACCATTCAACTCACTCTGGTAGAGCAGACAGTTTCCGTCACTTGTCATTGTCAGCGGTACTCCGCTTCTGATAATTTTCTCAGCAACCTGCTTCGTAACCTTCACGTAGTATTTCATAATTCTTTATTTTTTAAAGTTAGACAACATTATCCGTTATTCTCGTCAATCTCCCTTGATATGATGTATTTTCCATTCTCATCTACAAGAGCATTTCCGTTCTCATCAACAATCAGCTCGTAAGCCCCTCGGTCTTCGATGGTGAGACGGATGCTTTTCTTTGCTTCGAAAGGACATTGGAACGTTTCGCCATAACCTAACACCTCCACACTCTCTGTCATTGTAGTAACGCCGTTGTTTGTGCTCTTTCCGTACGTCACCTTCTGCCACTTAGCTCTCAGTACTTTCTCCCATACCGATGGCTCGATAACTCCATTGTTGTCGCTGACTACTGCTTGGCAGACAACAGACGTGGCATCCTCGTTGAGACCGAATCCATCACCGATAAACTGGGCGGTGAGCGGTGGAATGGTTCTGTTGATGTACGTAACCTTCCTTGCATCAGCTTCCCTAGGGGAAGAAGGAACGCTACCGCTGTAGATGTAGCAAGCCCTTAACTCATAGCCGATACCTTCGCCTATCATATCACAATCAATAGTGATAGAGGAAATCTGTCCGTTCGCACCCTTTGCCATTGCGGTAATCTCGTAATTCTCGGAATCGTCAACAGAAGAGATAAGCTGCTTCGTTCCGTTATCCAAGATGCGATACCACCATATCTTCGTCTTGCTGTCTGCTGTCTTATCCTTTGCTCCGACCATAATCTTCGCTGTAAGTTTTTTTGTGGCAGGGTGCTTAATCGGGTTCCATAGCACCGTAGGTGGGCTGTCGAGCATAATCTCAGCCCGAGCATTCGTACAGTCTTCGAGGTAAAGAGCCTTGTTAGCTACGAACGTGTACTTATATCCGCAGACGGGGTCTGTCCAGCTTCCCTCAAATCGCATCGTCCGAGGCTTACCTAGAACGGAGTTCTGTTTGATATAGAGAGTTCCCTTATTCAATCCTTCCCTCACAGCTTCATATCCTGCCTTCACGCTAGCATTCTCGCTTGTAGCAACAACAACGATACCGCTAGATGTCACCTCAGACCACCTAAACGTGTCCAGTTGACTATTGCAGTTCTGTGTCTCCCCTGGGTTGTCTGGGTCAATGAGGTAGCATGGAGGGAACATCGTGCAAGGTCGAATGGTGAAATCGGGCGAGAATGAGCCTTCAATACCATCATACTGCTGTCTGTTGATGATATTGCCGACAATCTCTATGCTACAGGACTGGGAGTAAGCCGTAGGCTGTATCTCCATCATCTTGTCAACACTAACCGCTAATTCTTTAGCCATATCCTATTGTTTTAAAAGTTCAACATTAATCAGAAACTAACACTTACGTCCTCGGAATGCATCGTTTCGCCATCCTTGATTTCGGCATCACATCGGAATGTTACGCTACCTATCTTGAATGCTGCGCCACCAAGGTCTTCATAAGTCAAATCAACAGATAGACCGCAGTCGGCGTGAGAGAGTGCCCATTTATTGTCTGCCGCAGGGTTTCCGCTGTCCCTAGTCCATACCACATTGACCATGGATTCGGTCACGTCTTGATTGTAGAGCCTTCCGACTACTGATAGAGTAGTGAATACCTTCCAAGAGTCATCAGCATTCGTTGCCATTAGGTCGTTGAGACGGAAGTTCCACAACTTCGATGATTGCATTTCAAGCGTGAAGTAAGGGTTGCCTTCAACGAACGCCCAAGCGGTAGATGAGTAGGTTGGAGGCTTCGTTGTCTTGTCTTCGAGACACTGCCACTTGCACCCGAGGTAATAGACGGTATCAATCGTTCTGTCACCATTGCGGTAAGGATTATCGCCTTGAGCGACAGATAAACTCCATACACCTCTGTCTCTTGTCGTGTAGATTGGATTTCCTTGATAGTCTATCTGCTGAAACGATGCTGCCATCATCCACTTAGCATAGAACGCTCCGTCTCGCTTGTTGGCGGTAGGGAAGTCTTGAAAGAGGAACGAAAGCGCATCTGGTAGCTTACCCATCGCAAGGGAATAGTTTGTCTTGTCAATGATAGGCTTGGTAACGTGGTCGAGCCATACAAGCAACCCTTCAGACGATGATATGTACCAGCAGCTCTGTCTGTCCTCATCCACCGCATTTCCCCAGCGTATTAATCTAGCCAACTCACAAGGCGGATAGTTCTTCTTGCTAGGGCATTCATTATCGGGATAGCATACAACCGTGATGGTATTCGTTACCGTATTGACCGAGAGTACTCGCAGCCACATATCGTAATACTTGCCGTTCTCTGCCAAGGTATTGATGGAAGCTAATACTACATCATTCTCCTTGAATGCGGTGAAATCGTTATCCCATCGCTTCTGAAGCTTCAAGTCGTAGGTAACGTTGCCACCTTCCGCCGCAGGAATCTCTGTAACAGTCTCAACCATACCGCTCTCTGTGAAGACGAAATTGCTTTCCATCGCCGTCTGTCGGTTCACGATGAGTTCCTTTGCTATGATTGAGCTTCGGGATGTGATACTCTCAAACTCAGCGTTGCCCAGTTCGTCAATCCTGCCACCAGTACCGAAGAGCATTCCCTGAATGAACTCTCCGAAGGTTGCACCCTTCTTAAATTGAGATAAGTCTTCTGCCGTCAACCCCTGCAAGAACTTCTGCACCTTCTCCCAAGTGATAGTACCTTTAGCGGTGTCATCGTTTATCTTTGAGATGAAGTGCTTGCTTCCCTCTGTTGCGACCTGATTCTTGACCTGTGTAGTTGTCAAGCCTGCTCCGGTTCCGCCATTTCCGTTTTGAAGAGACGAGATCTGCTGCTGAATCTTTTGAATGGTTCCAACCTCCTTGTCCTCGCGAAGTGTTATGTCGTATGTCGGAATCTTGCCATCTTCTTCCTTAATCGTGAGCTGGTCGATAGAGATGATTCCTTCGATATTGAGGTCTGTATCATTGAAGTTCATCAGGTCGCCGGCCTTCAGTGTATCGTGCAGACTCTTGATAGTTCCGGTTTCGTCTGCCTGCGCCTTATCGTGCTGTCTCGCCATAAAAAGCTCGTCAACCTTAGGCTGATAGACATACCTTGTGTAGTCATTCTTGTCAAGGAGCGCAATAGCATACTTAAGGAGCTTCAATGATGCGGCCTTCACATACGAATCAGGAAGAGTGATGCCGGTAAGAACGAAATGGTCGCCTTTCTTGATAGGGTAGTCTTTGTATGGGAACCAAAGCTCAAGAGCATCATCCTTGATTCTCTCGATAGTAAGCCTCCACCTTCCGTCAACCTTGGCTGAGGATGCCACCTTGAATGTCCGACCACCACACATACCATCTTTCATGGAGATGGAGAAGTCATCATCCTTAAGGTCGTTGATATCAAAGTCGATAGCCTTTTTAAGATAGATATCAACATTATTCGGACCAGGGTCGCCATCATATCGGCCGTCATCATCAGGAGCGACACCTTCGTCAATCTCATCAACACGCACACCACCGATTTCCATCTCCTCGATGGTAGGGTAGATTTCGATAACTCCATTCGCCTTATCATCAGTATCAAAGAACTGCGATGCCGAACGGAGTCCAATCTCCTCTATATTGAGAGAATCGATGTATGGTCTATATGGATCAGTAGAGAATTTATGCAGTTTCCCGGTTGGATTCACATACTTCTTTTCCTGTTCAGTAAGCGAGTCGTAGAAATCACTCAGCGATACGTGAGGGAATCCAGGCAGCATAAGCCTGTTGATGGACATATTATTCGGAAGATTCTTTGCGTACTCCTTCATGGATGAAGGAACGACCTTCTTATTGAGACCGGACGTGATATACATCTTTGTATTTCCGGCATTGACCTGCGCAATAAACGCATCAAGCTTCTCCTTAGATTCCTCATCTCCGGTGTCAGTCTGTGTTCCCTTTAACTCGGAGTAGAACCTGCATTTGCCAGAGCTGCCAGACTGTGTTACATAACCGGTAATTGTAGTCTGAAAATCGAACGTTACCTGAAGGACCCATCCGAAAGACTGTTCCTGAGACTCTCCGGAAACGACGTACTTTCTCTTATTCTTGAAATATGTCTCGATATAGTCGACATCCAGTTCAAGCTCTACATTTGTGCTAGCTGCAACTACTTTCGTGATATTCGCCACGTACTTGACACCGAGGTCCGCATAGTAATGAGAAGGAAGATTCTTCTCCGAACCATACGCTCTCAGTCTCGTAATGACACTCTGATCAGAATCTGCGTTCTGCACAATCTCATAGAGTCCATTTCCGATACCATAAGAGAAAATATGCCCTGCCTCAATTCCTGTAGTACCGACATAGATATTTCTTCCTCTGACTATGAAATTCACATCCCACTTCTCGTTCACAAGCGCAAGAGCCTGCCAACAGGTCTGTGAGTCCACTGTAATAGGCATCGATTCAATGACGTTATCTTCGGTTTTCTCTCCATAAACCGACAACCACTCGCTTGCGAGGGCTCCACGCTGAACGGAACGGTCCTTGTTTCGGGAGTAAATCTTCCAAAGACCTGCACCAATCTGCTCATCGAGGTTCGCCTGGATCCTGTCGAGCAAATCGTCCAAAGTCTGTACGAAGAATGGGAATTTCGGCAGGGAAGTGTAGTGGAGTTCGTTGTCGTTCAATACCACATCGAGGAATTCAGCCCTAGCAAGCTCATCCTGCAATGCGTTGAACTTCACGCTGTCATATACGAAGCCCTCACCGTAGGTGTCAGGTCTTGCCTGCTTATCCTTGCCCGGCTCGTAGTTGAGCTCGAATCGCTCACCACGATAGACAATATAGTCGCCTATCTGAAAGTTGATAGGCACTTCATGCTTGAAGTTGATAGTCAAAAAGCATTCGCCCATCCAGAAATCAGAGTACTCCAATCCATGAACGGTTATCTGCTCTCCGTTAACGTCTGTCAGCTTCGAGCCATCCTTATGATAAATATTCCAAGTACTCATGTGTCTGTGTTATCCTAAATTTGAAATCCTGCCCTGCGCATCCATAATCGGATTTATATCAGTAACAGGGTCGTTAATCTTGAAAGTAATAGAGAGGACCAGTAAGTCCTCGCTGCCAGGATATCTGTATAGGTCCGGATCAATGCTCTTCAGTCTCACATGCTTCCTTCCAATCTTATTGAAGTCGCAGTACATTTTCATCATGCCAGACTTACGGAGATAGTCAATAAAAGCCTTACACTTCTCGTTTGCGCCGAAGGCATCACCCTTGAAAAGGAACTTGACCTTGTTCTCGTATGCCGCCATATAGAGACCATCCTTGCCGATATACTCATCGTCACCATGTTCGTCGTGCCATTCCCTTTTTGCTGGCTCCTTGACTGAATCACATGGTTTGAATGGGTTCTCGCTAACGTACATACCGAAGTCGGCGATGGAGTCCTTCACCTCGTTCCCATC
>ERZ1027181.1512-NODE-1512-length-10455-cov-22.222404_pt1 | contig 10455 bp, 18 predicted proteins | sample MGYA00519247_ERZ1027181 | MGnify/ENA primary metagenome ERZ1027181 (study PRJEB26926, sample SAMN06164415) | human gut metagenome | biome: ENVO:00009003; feature: ENVO:2100002; material: ENVO:00002003 | host: Homo sapiens | place: USA | collected 2012 ...
CATGCTGCCAACATGGCCAGCCGTGCGCCCTGAGTGGCTCCACCTGCCTACATGGTCAGCCGTGCGCCCTTAATGGCTCCACCTGCCTACATGGTCAGCCGTGCGCCCTGAGTGGCTACATGCTGCCCACATGGCCAGCGGTGCGCCCTGAGTGGCTCCACCTGCCCACATGGCCAGCGGTGCGCCCTTAATGGCTCCATGCTGCCCACATGGCCAGCCGTGCGCCCTGAGTGGCTACATGCTGCCCACATGGCCAGCGGTTACATGTAGCCGCAAAACTCCAACAAAAGACCATGTATAAGCCGTGCCCTATGTTATAGCACGTCGAAAAATATAGGCTTTTACCGTTTATTCCGTGCCGTATGGGTTTAACGCCTGGTAAGGGGTGTAATTTCCTTAAACAAATATTAAAAAAATGAAGTATTACAAAGTATGCAAAAGGAACCTTACTTATGCTGTAGGGACCAATTTAGAAAAAGTTGAAAATTATGCTAATTCTCGCGGGTTACAGGTAAAGGAAATAACGAAAAAAGAATATATGTGGGCTTGCATATCTTTTAGATCTGAAGCCGTTTTGTCCTGATTATTCCGCGTGGTACAGGCGGAAATCCTGGCAAGGGGTGCAAGCTCCCTAACTAAATAAACATCTAAAAACGCATAAAAAAGGAATTATGGAAAAAGCATACAACTTTTCGAGTCAAATCGGCACGTTTACCCTTTGCTGCATCATTCTTTCCGCACTGGCTATTTTGGCGCGTCGTGCCGTACTTTTTTTGTTTTCAGTCCTTCGCACTTGTGTGCGATGGATGGCAACAAAGCACAACTTCACGCCAGGGGACGACGAGGACCCCGTAACACTTACGGGCGCTCAGTATCTTTGCTTTGCCTTATTGAGCCTTGCTATCGTCTTCGTATTGAGCATAAAATTTTAGCCGCTTATATTATAGGGTGTAAAAGTATTTAGGCTTTTCAGGCGGTTCGAGGTCCGCTGCACCCACAATTTAAACAAAACAAATCAAAAAAAACGCATTATGGCAACTTCAAATTTTTATTCTCAGAATTGCAGCCGTTATTATGTAATAGGCACTGCAAAGTATTACACACAAGACGATATAGATGCCAACGACTGGGACCCTGAAATGTTGGGAGAGTACGACGAAGACGGCACAGAGTTTAATTACGAGTGCGAACGTGACAATATTTTAGAGGGTCTGGAGTCTATAGGCTGGGAGTCTGGAGAAGGCGCGACGCTCGCCACTTATACCGAAAACCTTCTTTATGGGGGGTGTGAATTTTCACTCACTTTGAATGCGCAAATAAACTCCGGCTATTATGACGGAGCGTGCATGGATTTTGATGGCACTTTGACCGTTTATGATAACAACGGCGAAGAAGTTGACGAGTACGACGCTTTCGGCCGTTACGCGCCAACTGAAGAAGACGTGCGCAAGGATAACTGGGCGGGCTTGCAAGGATTAAGCAATATGCAAGCGCACAACATTATAAAATATATTTCGGCTATTATAGCCGAGCGCACAAATCAGGCGGAAAAGGTTTTCAGCCAGTTTGCCGAGTGCGAACTTAACGCCGTCGGACGTTTTGACAACGGCTCGTCCTTATATGAGGAAACAGAAAAAAGACTGTGCGAAGCATAATTTTTTAGCCGCTATATTATAGGGTGTAAAAGTATTCAGGCTTTCCAAGCGGTCCGAGGTCCGCTGCACCCACAATTCAACAAAACAAATCAAAAATATTTTAATACTTTGCTTTATGGAAACGAACAAGAAAAAAGAACTTCGGGACAAAATGCTATCACTTATCGATGAGAACGGCCCCGTGTACGTGTGGGAAAATGGAGATGGTGTGCCGTCACGTCCTATACGTTTTGGTACGGAGGAAAACGCGGAGGAATTTGTAGCTTTGAGACATGATTTTTTCCGTTTTCTTGAAATGCCGGAGTGTTCTTACGTTATAGGCACGGAAGGAAACTACTCAAAAGCGCAACGCGACTTTGTAAAGTTGAAACGTGCAAAGCAAGTGAAGGACTATTCCGCCTATGTTGATGAATTAGTGAAAATAAAACGGCATGAAATTAAGGCACTAAACGCCTTACAGGAAGTTTGCCAAAAGTTCGACGGCAAAGTATTAAACAAGCGTTTCACCGACGCCGTGAGCGAGGCTTCTGGTTTGCGCGTTTCGTTTGCTGAGTATTACGAGTGTGTACTCGAGATGCAATATTTCGGCTACGATTATGACTACAAATTAAAACCGTATGTGCGTATCTACGGAAGTAAAACAGAAGAGTGCAACCGTACAGGTCGTCTTTTATGGCGATGGGGTGTGGGTGATCGTTTGGAAGCTGGCAAAGTGGCTGCTATTATAGCACCTTATATAAACGAACGTTTAAAGCGTATCGACGAACTAAACGCCACAAAAAAGCAATATTCCGTCTACTTGAAGTTAGCGGAGAAGGCGGCAAAACTTGTCAGGGAATTAAACGAGTACGACAGCACTTTACAGGTTTTTGCGCGGGACCACGACGCAGAAACAGGTGTGCATGCTTCGCGGGTGTGGCGATATTAAGCAACAAAAACGACTTGGGTAGTTCTGGCTTCCGTGCCAGGACTCCCTATTATAGAACATAAAAAAATCTACTGAATTTATGGAAGTAAAAAAATATGTAGACGCGCTTATACAGCACGCCACAGACCATCACCGCCCCCACGAGTTTGCACTCGTTGACTTTATGGATTATCTTATCAAGTTTTCCGGAATTGAAAAATTCTTGAAAGGTAGTGACGAGGCAATACAAGCATACCATCAAACCCTGCGAGATGAAGACTCCGTGTTTTATGAACTTGCAATTTGCTGGCTTTTAGATGTGGTGAAAGCAATGGATCGTGGCGAGTATTTAGACCTTTTCGGCTTACTTTATGAAAGTTTGTACTTAACGCGGAGCAAGGCTTCACACACGGGGCAATTCTTCACCCCTGGCAGCATTTCAACGCTTTGTTCTGAAATATTAGACGACAACCGCGAGGGGGGCACTGTTAGCGACTGTGCAGTGGGTAGTGGTAGGTTATTGTTGGCACATTACCTGAAAGTGACCAAAACAGACCATAGCCGCGGACGACGCTTTAAATACGAAGGGCAGGACTCTGATATTATAGCTTGCAAAATGTGCGCACTCAACCTGATGGTGCACGGAATGAATGGCACGGTAATTTGTCGTGACACGTTGGCAAATAGCACTCCGACTGTTATTTATCATATTAACGAGGTGCGCTATCCTATCCCTACGATGTATTATAGCATACGTGCTGAATTACCGAAAACAACAAAAAAATAACTCCTTCTTATAGACACTTCAAAAAATTGAGCATTATGAAAATTGCAGACAAAGTAGCTTTGATTTTAAGCCGATACGGATTTAGCCTTGTTGAAGGCTTGGAAATGTACGAACAGTATGAAGCAAGCGAACAAGAAGAGCTTGTGTACATGGGCAACGATACAGATTGTGTGGTGTATATAAGCACACATTCTGTAGACCCGGAAGAAGGCAGGGACTTATCAGTAACAGTTTGGCTTAATTACTCCGCCGATTTTTGTTTAAGTTATAAGCTTGCCGGTGCAGTAGCCTTGTACGATCCCTATTTAGACCTCGACGAAGAAGACACGAAAAAGCTTTTGGAGTTCTTCCAGTTGTGCAATGATGCGTACAGAGAAAACAGGGGATTTCCCGACCTGCCAGACGATATGTACTGGATTTTTAAACATTCATTTCTTGAAGATTACATGGAGTATGCAGTCTACGATGTGAACAAGAGAACGGACGTAAAGATTGAAGTTCCAAAACGTGAAGTATAACAGCGCAGCTATAATGGGGGAACGCATCCCCTATTATAGCACGCAAAAAAAACGACTGGTTTATGAAAATCTTTTTACTCTCTACTTGCGACGCGTGGAAGTCTTCCGCATCAATGCAGCCTTATTTTCTGGTGAATAGCCGAAAGACTGGCATAAAGCGTTTGTTAAACGTTATTCGTGAAGGCATACAAAAAGGTTTGTTTGTGTATGAAAGCGACGAACTGGAAAAGAGCGAACAAATAGCATGTTTGGAAAATGATGCCCGACAAGATGCAACGGCCTTGTGTTATGATTTGCAGACGAAATTAGAATATGGCTCTCTTCAGTTAGTGGAAGATGGCTCCTACTTTTAATATAGAAAAAAATGACTACATCAAAAACCATTTACACCTACGAGATTGAGGAACGCAAAGGGCACACCCTCCTAACTGCACAGGAGTGGCCGTGGTGCGTGTTGCAAGTTGTGCAGACCACAGCCGAGAATTTAAAGGCAGCCGTGGCGCAATGCGAGGCACGCGAGGGCTTTGTGGCAACTCATGGAACCGACCGCACATTTTGTATTGTGCAAGTCGCCAGTGGCGACCAAAGAGGACGCTACCCCGAACGGCACCTCGAAATCTGCGGACAGGAAACGGCACGAAAGTATCTTGATGCCGTAAAAGACCAAATGGCACAGGCGGTAGTATGGTATTATACTAACGTTATAGCCTATGAAAATAATCACCGCTCCTTGCAGAATAATGTAGCGGTGGTGCATGATTTGGGAGCCACTCCCTAATTACACCCTATCTAAATTTACTGAATCATGAAAATAGATTATTATAAATTTGATGTTTACGATCCGTATAAATTTGGCGGTGAGTGTCATCGTACTTTACGCGAGGCAAAGAACGCATACATAAAGCACATGCAGCAGGGGCATCGTGTCGGATGTGACATTTTGGGATGCAGCCTGAAAGATGATAGTATTTTTTTGACTTTTACGCCCTGGTATAGCGACGTGAAATCCTTCGGGAGAACAAAATTGACTAACATTGGTTACGCCGTTAAGACAGGGAAATATGAGCTATCTTAGTAAATTCATTTATTATTAATATTTAAAAAAACAACAGAAATGACAACAACAGTGACAATCGACATGGACAGAGAATCAGTGCAGCTCGCAACAACCGCAATGCTTGAATATTTTGCGGTGAACACACCAACAGCCGAGGAAGCAACAACAGAGTTAAGTCTGGGATTGCAAATGCTATGCGACTGTTTGCGCTCAACTTTTAAAGGTTGATTGACCGAATAAACAAGAAACAAACAAATTGCACACAAAATAATGTGTAAAATGTTTGTGTGTTTAAAAAACTCTTTGTACCTTTGCAATGTCAAATAATAAGTAATACGATTATGGCTGTAAAGAATGCAACGATCCGTTTGCCTGAAGAACTCATTGAGTGGCTTACGGGCGACGGAAAATCTATAAATCAAGCCGTTGTGGAATGCGCACAAAATTTGCGAAGAGTGCGCCTGGTTTCAGCGGGAGAACTTAGGGGGGTGTTTACTCCTGAAGAGTGGAAATTCCTGGCAGATAGTTTAAACGGCACGAGCGTTTCTGAGTCCTTTCGCTGCAATGTTTCAGCACTTGTGGCACATGTGGAGGATGCGGCACAACTGGAGGACTTAGACCGCAAATGGCAGGTAGATGTTGAAGCGTTTACACAGAAGATTAAAACGCTGCATGGCGCAAACGTAGAAGCCCTTTATTCAAGGGTTGAAGAGTATTGGGCAAACAGCGATACGACAGATTTAAACGATTGGGCAACGTTTTAAAAAATAGCCTACCCACTTCAGCACGACTGGCACAAGGTGAAGTGACATCACGGTGGGAACAATAAATCATTTTCACAAAAAACTCTTAGAACTGGCGGCAACAGCAATTCGGCTTGAAGCGATGAAATATTACGCAAGTTTTTCAGCCAACAATGGCTCTACGATATTGTCTGAACCATACGAATACACCAATAAGGCAATAGCCATTAAAGACATAAAAAGGATTGTGCGGGGCGAACATTTCCAACAGCCTTATAATCGCTCATCCTACACTGTCTGGGACAGCAATGGCTTGATTATCGCATCAGGCAGTCTTAACGGCAAGGGCTGGTGGTCAGTCTACGAACATGAAATTGGGACAAAAATCTTCGAGGACTGACGTTTTTCGTGTACAAACATCTATATAAAATAACTTAGAACTGGCGGCAACAGTAATTCGGTTTGAAACAATGGCTACTTATAATTCAGTGTACGTTTTGACGCGTTATGCCAACATTGACAATGCGTCTAAAAAATCCCCTAACGACGTTTTTCGTATATGTAACGAGAAGGTGTATAGAAGAGTGTGGAGCGGTGCCATGCGCGGTAAAATTAAAGAATACATCTCGACCCATAAAGTGTATGAAGAACATTATGGGGAGAATTGGAATGGTTTTGGCTATCAAGACAAGTTCAACAATTTCTTCTTAAATTCAGAGAAGGATTTCCTAAAATTAGTAGAAGGAAAAGCAACAAAGCCTAAAACGGTAAAGACATGGACGCAGGTGCGCGATACATGGGCCAAGCGATTAGTGAGACTGTTGGCTAATTGCAATGGCTATGAATGGGTAACTATGGATGTTGCACGCTCTATCGCCGAAGAAAAAAAACGACTACAAACGACAACAAATAGAAAAAGTAGAAGCCAAGCAATACGACAATTATAGCACGAAGCGTGCAACACTTATACGCAAAATGGAGCGAGAAAATCCTCTTAGACGTATAGAAGATGAGCAGCATGCTATTGCTATTATACAAGCCTCTCACCGTCACAATAACTCTAACTATGAGCACCTACTCGACGAATATAGGCACGAAGCTGAATTAGGGCTTATCGATCGGAGCGAAGTGAAGGATAAGGCAAGAATGAACATGAATTTTAACGACAAATAAAAAAATGGAAAAGACAAATTTACAAGCAGCTATAATCAAAGAATGCGTAGCATGTGTGGCTGCATGGAATAAGGACAACTGGGATCAGTCTGTAGACATTCCGTATGATGATTACGCCAATCAATGCTACAATTATGGCGGTAGCAAGTTGGCGGATCTGTTTGACGAGCTATTCTCTCAATCAAGCGACGAGGAGCTGCAAGACTTCTACTCGGATTTATCGTTTGCGTGTGAACGCGAAAATCGCGGAATACGTTCCGCTATTGGAAAACGTATAAAAAGTATTCGACTTCAACGCGATATGACACAACAAGAACTCGCCACAGCTGCCGACATCACCAAAGCAAATGTATGCAGAGTTGAGGAAGGAAAGTATTCCGTTGGAATTGACGTACTGGACAAGATTGCTGATGCGCTGGGCGTATCGTTAGAACTGAAGTAAACCTTGTTATAGACTATCAAAAAAACGACTGAAAATGAGAGCTATTAGATACGTCCTGACAGATGAAACAATCACGATTGACAAGCATGTGCTTCATCGCATAGCGTGTGTTAAGCCTTTCGACGAGGTGAAAGCAGGCGAATTAGGAGGCTTTGTTGAGTCAACTGAAAACTTGTTTGGCAAAGCGTGGATTGCGGACAATGCGTGTGTGTATGGGAACAGCATCGTGTGCGACCATGCAAGGGTGAGCGGACATGCACAAGTGTTCGGATGTGCCGTCGTTACGGATCATGCGCATGTGTGTAACAGAGCATTCGTTGGTGGTAGTGCAAAATTGTTAGGCAATGCTCACCTTGCAGGCAATGCAACTGTTATGGACCAAGCTGAGATTGCAGGCAATGCGTGTGTGTGCGGTGAAGCATGTGTACGTGACAAGGCACAGGTATATAGCAATGCGCTTGTTTGCGAAAAAGCAACAGTACGCGGCAACGCGATTATTATGGGAAATGCTAAAGTGCGTGGATATGTTGAAATTTCGACAGGGAAACACAATAGTTAAGAAAAAATGAAGTTATTATAGAACCTTTAAAAAACGACTAAAATGAGAGAACGTTTAAAAAAAATTATTGCTACTCGTTTGTCTATTGATATGAATGAGAACAGAATGCAAATTAGCGAAGACACGCTGGCTACTATTGAACTGGATATGTTTGATGGCGTATCACGAGGTAGTTTAGAAGCAGTGCGTGATTGGTTCAACAGCAAAAACATTGCTCAATTACCCGAAAAAGAACAACGGAGGTATATTGGAGCAGCAGCTAACCTTTTGCTTTTAATTGCCACAAACGATGTGGAAGGTTTGGTTAGACTTTGGGTTCTATCAGACATGTAAAAAACAACTTCAAAACATAAAAATAAACATTTTAATACTTACGGATTATGAAAACTTTTAAGAACAACATTCAGCGTGTAAATAACTCAAACAGCATTGTTTATAATGGCAATGTGTATGTTGAACGACTTAACGAACGTGGCGTAATTGCCAAGACCTTATCTAACAGCAAACCTGGCGAGCGCATAGGGTACGTTGAAAACGGTGATCGTTGGTCAGCTATCAACGAGCCGAACGGATGGCTGCTGGAAGACGTTATTACTTTCGATTACTACTTCAACGGCTACATTAAAAGTCATGCTTCGCTCGATGATTTGACCAATGAAGTAGCCTGTCACACAATCGGCATCCGTTCTGACGATGATAGCGAATGGGCTAATGACCTCCGTACAATCATTCGTGAATACATTTGTAACTTCGACGAATATTTGGAAAATGAAGATTACTGTGACAATGAAGAAGATTTGGGCGACCCTGATAAGTTGGATAAGTTTTTGACTGAAATGATTTTTAAGGGAATTGTGTTCGATTTGGATGCTTACGACATTGCCGAAGATATTCGCGCATTTAAATAAATTGTAACTCATGAAAAAGATTATCAAGTATATCATCGCTGCATTGATAGTGGTTTGCATGGTTGTGGTGCTCTTCTCATTGGTAGGTGTGGGCGTGTTCCTTCTGCCTTTAATTGGTGGAGCATTCACGGCAAAATAGATACTCATGTTATGGGGATAGCGAAATTTCACTATCCCCACAACGAAACAAAAAACATTTTAATACGATACATAGTTATGACTGACAAAGAATTGAATACGGCTATATTGAATGAACTGTACAAGATAGCGGACGATGTTTGGCCATTGATGCGTAGATACGACGTTGTGGGTAGTTTTACAGCACGTGAGATTAATTCACCAAAACACATGGGTAATGATATGTTTTTTGAAAGAGAGGACGCTAACAATTTGCACCATGTGGAGGTAGGCAATTTCCGTTGTGCATTCCCAACAAACCAAATTTTCGATCTTGTGGCAAAATTCGAGTTATTGGTAGGTGTGGGCAGTAAACGCCATTTGTTCGTGGCTGAAAACAAAGGTGAGGTAGAAGCCAGTGTAACCTTTGCCGTCACTAAGGAGTTGGGAGAGTTGTGCGATTTTACCGACCCTAAGTTCTGGAATCCGGCTTATGCTTTTATTTTCATTGATGCCGAGCGTAAATGCTTAGTCGCTACAAATGGCCGTAGTATGAAAGTGTGTCCTGTTGCTTTTAGTAATATAAAGGGTGACACTTCGGGTATGCGCATTTTGGCAGCAGACTTTAAGAAAATGTGCGCGAAAATGAAAGGTAAGAATATTTACCAAATGACCGCGACGAAAGAACGCATGGACTATGATGTTTGCACCAATATTATGTTTGAAGGTATTGCTGCACGTGCAAAGCACGAATGCGTTTTAGTAAAATGGTACTCCGTTTGTTTGGAGCGTTCGTCTGAATTGTGCGTGAATGTCCCCAACTGGAAGACTATTTGCAAACTTGTAAAAATGGGTAAGGGAGAGAATATTGTTGTTTGTGGTAAACGTGGCGACAATACCATTCAATTTAAAGCAGGTGATTGTGAAGCGCAAGTAAGGAATGGCTATGAGTTGAAACATAGCTTTTGCTTGATGTTTGATGCGGATCGTTTGGGTATAATCAAAAAAGCCGAAAGCATGCGCTTGTATTTAGGTACAGAAGACAGTAAATATGTAGAAGCAGTTGACAATAATGGCAATGTGTATGTTTTATGCCCAAAGGTTGAAGAAGACCAAACCTTTGTGGGTGAGCATGTAGACGATGTGTTAGTAGCTCCTAACGTGGAATGTGATATAAATGTTTTAGAGCGTTACGTACTAAATGCGAAACGTACTACTAAGGTTGTATCGAGCAAGGATTCTACGGCAAAAAAGACTGTTGCTAAAAAAGTAGATAAGCCCACAACGGTAAAGCAAGTTGACCCTTCGCGCAAATTCACCTTTGCAGCAATAGGGGTGAAGTCTGGAGACAAACTAACCTTTGTAGATGGCAAGGAGGTTGTTGCGGTAGATGACAATAAGGTATCGTTTGAAGGCAATACTTACACGTTATCTGGTTTTTGTAAAACTTTCATGCCTGAAGAGAAACGCAACAAGTCGAATAGTTATCGTGGCTGCGCATTCTTTTATAAAGATGGTGTGAAATTGGAAAAACTGACGTGTACTGAAATTGGTTGACAGTTTTAAATGTTAAAACTAAAGTTGTTTAC
>ERZ1027181.1526-NODE-1526-length-10396-cov-9.371047_pt1 | contig 10396 bp, 9 predicted proteins | sample MGYA00519247_ERZ1027181 | MGnify/ENA primary metagenome ERZ1027181 (study PRJEB26926, sample SAMN06164415) | human gut metagenome | biome: ENVO:00009003; feature: ENVO:2100002; material: ENVO:00002003 | host: Homo sapiens | place: USA | collected 2012 ...
TCGTCTACTATTGTTTATCACTTTGTCCTATTCTACATCAAAGAGGCGTACCATAATGGTACTTTTAAATATGAAACAATTGATTTATAAGCAACAAAGAGAGGATGCTTCAACTCGGCGTGAGCAGAATGGATATCTGTATGCGAAGGTAAATAAAATATTTTAAATGTAACACCTCTTTCAGAATCTTTTTTGATACAAAGGCGAAAAAGATAAATGTGAAGGCATACAAGAAGCATGTTTCAACATGCTTAATTTGCACTAATATAGAACTCTTGATATTTTCTTCAAGTCCATCTATTCTTAGCCTCCCTTACCCAAGAGGAAATCGGAGAGGCTCATCATCAGAATTCCCTCTTCATTATACCCCGAATGATATCTATCCCCTACAATAATCAGTTTGCGGAAGATGTTGAAGAGAAGGAAGGATTTACCACATCGGCGAATACCGGTAATAACCTTTATCATCCCATTGCCTTCTGCAGAGATGAGCTTACTTAGATATCCCTTGCGTTCAAAATATATCATTCGTTGAAAATTTTTGTGTCAAGACACATATTTTTGCAGTAAAAGTACACTTTTTACTTGATAACGCCAAAGTTTTAAGAGAAAAATGAGAGCAAATGTTAATGCTTAAATACAAAAAAAGGGTACGATTGCTCGTACCCCATATAAAAATATTGTCTCACACGGATGTTTGCCACCCATTATTCTACAACAACTTTCTTCACACTTCCATCGCTATACTTCACGATATTCAATCCCTTGGTTGGACCTACCAATCGCTGACCATTTAGAGAATAGCGAGATACTTCCTTGGCATTGGTAGAGGTTGTAACCTTATCAATGCCCGTCGCATCAAACTCTACTATCTTCTCGAAATAGCCAAATTCTGACGACTTATAAGCATCATAAGTTCCTTTTGGTACATAAACCGTACAATTCTTTGCGTCACATCCAGTAAATATGTCTATCCCTAATTCTGGCAAATTTTCTGGATATACATAAATGGAGGTCAATCCACTGCAACCTCTAAAAGCACTCCAGCCTATCTCAGTAACACTGGAAGGGATGGTCAAGCTTGTCAAGCCACTGCAACCATAAAAAGCCTTATCGCCTATCGAAGTAACACTGGAAGGGATGGTCAAGCTTGTCAAGCCACTGCAATCATAAAAAGCACAAATGCCTATCGAAGTAACACCGGAAGGGAGGGTCAAGCTTGTCAAACCACTGCAATCTTGAAAAGCATAATCGCCTATCGAAGTAACACCAGAAGGGAGGGTCAAGCTTGTCAATCCACTACAACCTGTAAAAGTATAATTGCCTATCGAAGTAACACCGGAAGGGAGGGTCAAGCTAGTCAACTTCCAGCAACCCCAAAAAGTACCCCCGCCTATCGAAGTAACACCAGAAGGGATGGTCAAGCTTGTCAAGCCACTGCAACCTGCAAAAGCATAATCGCCTATCGAAGTAACACTGGAAGGGAGGGTCAAGCTTGTCAAACCACTGCAATCTCGAAAAGCTGATTTGCCTATCAAAGTAACACCGGAAGGGATGGTCAAGCTTGTCAATCCACTACAACCTTCAAAAGTACCCCCGCCTATCGAAGTAACACCGGAAGGGATGGTCAAGCTTGTCAATCCAATGCAACCATAAAAAGCTTCATCGCCTATCGAAGTAACACTGGAAGGAATGGTCAAACTATTCAACATCCAGCAACTATAAAAAGCCTTATCCCCTATCGAAGTAACACTGGAAGGGAGGGTCAAGCTTGTCAATCTACTGCAACCTGAAAAAGCTTCATCGCCTATCGAAGTAACACCGGAAGGGATGGTCAAGCTTGCCAAACCACTGCAACCATAAAAAGCCTTATCGCCTATCTCAGTAACACTGGAAGGGATGGTCAAGTTTGTCAAGCCACTGCAACCTCTAAAAGCAGAATAGCCTATCGAAGTAACACCGGAAGGAATGGTCAAGCTAGTCAACTTCCAGCAACCATAAAAAGCACCCCTGCCTATCGAAGTAACACTGGAAGGGAGGGTCAAGCTTGTCAATCCACTGCAACCATAAAAAACATAATCGCCCAACTTATCATTAGAGGTATAATAGTTCTCGCTGAACCGAACATAAGCATCCCCACCTGCTACAATTTTTGCTTCAGACAAATCTAATATAGACAGTTTCCCGTCGGTTTTTTCCCCCTTAAAATCACGACCAGCCATCTCACGGATAAAATTCCAATCCGTGCCATTTATCTCACCAATAATCTTCAGATTCGTAATTTTATACATCTCACTACTTGCAATCTTGTTAGGTAAAGTACCAGCCTTGTCCAAGTTGATTGTAATCTGCTTGGTAATCAAGTCGTCATCTGCAGCTTGAATTGATAAGCAACCAAGCAACGCAAATACCGCAGTTAAAAACAGTCCTTTAAAAGTAAAATTTCTCATATTTCTTTTTTTTGTGTATATTCTTTTGAAACATGTGTACAGACATCGTCTACTATTGTTTATCACTTTGTCCTATTCTACATCAAAGAGGCGTACCATATAAGTTCCCTTAGGCACATAAAGGATACATTTCTTGGCATCACAACCTTTGAATGCATCACTATCCATTTTTGGTACTTTCTCTGCATATACATAAATAGAAGCTAAACCGCTACATCTCCCAATTGTTCTGCAGCCAACTTTAATGATTGAAGAGATATCCCTGTAGGGGTACACGAACAAAGTTTTGAAATGAATTGGGTTGAATACTTCTTTCCATAATATTCGCATATAGATGCAAGGCAAGCCACTCCACATTGCATTGAATCTTTTTGCTTTATAAAGGGGAAGCGTTTCATTTTATTTGCTTATCTGTGGTGTATTAAACTTACCTAAACCGGTATTGTCTTTACTTGATTCTGTAAGAATCTTGACATCGTGCCTTCTTGATTTTCCTACGGAGAATGTATATGTGGCAGTCAAGCGTACCATATGCTGAAGTGGTTTCCAATCCTTGTTCTCATTATACCTAAGAATAGGTAAATTCGAAACAGTATAGTTGTTGTGTCCTGAATAATTGTATTTTGCACCTACTGACCAATTACCTATTTTATATTGTATCGTTCCAGCATATTGAAGGCTGCCACGTGACAAAAGGTCGCCGTCGTATACTTTTGTTGGTGAATTAACACTGAAGATCAAAGACAAGTTTTCAAATGATGCTGTAATATTGCCACCTATACGCCAATAATCAAAGTTGATATTTTGCGATGGAGTTTCAAGTCGTGAGATATAGTATTCAACATAGGGTGATAATTCTAACCATTTAAATGGATACCAACTCCCATAAAGGTCAAATCTCCATTCGAAATCACCTCCTATATTTTGAGGTCTGAAATAAACATTATCGCCTTCTTTTAGTATTGTGGTAGCTATCTTATTGTTAGCATATGATGGCTGTACCATGAAGACTATCTGATTTTTATTATTTGGTGAGAAATATGCAAACGACAGTTTCCCCGATGTAATCCAATAATCTTTCAATTTTGGATTGCCAGCAGATATCAGCCAGGGGTCTAAATAGGTCTCACTCTCAGTGATTTCATTTAACGAAGGAGATATATTACGCATTGTCAACGTCAACTGCACAGTTGTTCCTTTCATTTTACCCTTTCCCCACCAATCTGAATAAAGTCTTATGTAAGGAAGAACAGAGGTTTGCGATATACCCGAGGATGTCTGCTTAAATATATTCAATCCAACAGCCGGAACAAACGATATTGTATTCCATGTCCAGGAACCACCTGTATTAAGGAACTCATTGTGAGAATATGGTTTGTATTTGTTATTGAATGAAGTCTGATTAAGTTGCTTATATTCATATCTTGAACCAACACTCAATGAGCCACCCCAAAGCGGAGAGGCATAGACAGCGTTTGTAATAAGTGAATACGAATCATTATCCACTCTTGAGTGTAAATTGTAGTCATAGTCATTGTTTCCTGTATTCTCCGAGAGCATAGATTGCTTCGAATCCGAATAACTATTTCCAAATGTATTGACCACATTTATGGCAAACAGACGGCCTTTCTTTAATAAATAGCGATAGTATAAATCTACAGCCACCGTATTGGAACGACTCTTCAAAAGGCTTGTACCTTCACCATTATATTGGGTGTCATCTGTCGAAATAAGGCCCGCCCTTTTTTCTTCATCTTGTAAGGGTTCAATGATAGTATATACCTTAGCATTAAACAGATGATTACCCTGATATCTTTGGTACGATGCACTGATGTTATGATATTGACCTTTATAGCGACTTGTACCCCTATATTGAGAATGTAGTTGCGGACTATAAGTGTATTCAGCAAGATTATCAATATTGCCTATGTTTCTGTAATCAACTAGATAACCCAGTTTTACTTGGTTCAGAGAATCCGCATATGTCAAGTCAATCTGGTTTGTTCCAAATCCTGTGTTTACAGCATTAGAAGTGTTGAAATAACCGGTATAAGATCTATCGTGCCTCTTCTTCACAACAATGTTGACTACAGGCCCTGCAGTCAGACTCATGTATTGAGGAGGAGCAATAGAATAAAACTCTACGTTCTTTATGTCCTCACCCTTATATCCACGTAAGTCATATGCCGTTGATGGAACGCCATTTATAAGGATAAATACATTTTGTCTGTCCCAAGAAACCAATTTTGTTTCATTTATTGCTGTTTGGAACAATTCTAAGGAAGAAACTGCATCTAAAGCATTTGTACCAAACTTTTTATTGTCGTTTGATAAATATAGTACATCGTGATCACCCTTATGAATAATCCTTTCTGCTTTAACCACAACTTCACTTAGTCTAAAAGATTTGATAGTATCTAATGATTCTTGAGCATTACCATTCAAAACAAGAAACAAGAGACTAATTATTGCTAGAACCTTTTTCATAATTTTTTTATCCGAGTTGATGTTGCAAATAGTCTAATAAACTAACCTCAAAATTTTCGTCCATAACTTCATATTTGCAATGACTGAAACCTGACATGTAATCACGAGGACATAACCCCATACATACTGGGTATGCGAAGGTAAATAAAATATTTTAAATGTAACACCTCTTTCAGCATCTTTTTTGATACAAAGGCGAAAAAGATGAATGTGAAGGCACACAAGAAGCATGTTTCAACATGCTTAATTTGCACTAATATAGAACTCTTGATATTTTCTTCAAGTCCATCTATTCTTAGCCTCCCTTACCCAAGAGGAAATCGTAGAGGCTCATCATCAGATAAGTGTCTAAAAATTTGGTGAATGGGAAAATACACCATAAAAAGCAACTACAAACGCAGGTATCATTGTGAATCCACGACAATAATTAGGATAACTCTAATACAGATGTCTATGTGTTGCTATATCAATGAGATTGAGGATATTTGCATGCTCTTTAAATGATATATCATTTATTTTTTGTATATTCGCATCGTAATAGAAAACAATCACGAGCATGGCACGAAAATTATATCCTTTAGGCATACAGACATTCTCGGAAATCCGCACGAATGACAATCTTTATATAGACAAGACTGCCTATGTTTATCGTATGGCGAATTCTGACGGCAAATTCTTATTCCTTAGTCGTCCACGCAGATTCGGCAAGTCGCTTCTTGTCTCTACATTGCAGAGCTATTTTGAAGGTCGCAAGGAACTCTTCAAGGGGTTGGCTATAGATGGGTTGGAAAAGGAGTGGACGGAATATCCTGTGCTTTGTTTTGATCTTTCGGGCGGCAAGCATCAGGAAGAAGACCAGCTGAACAGGTATCTTGACTATATTCTTAAAGAAAACGAACGTAGGTTCGGCATTGAGTGTGACGCTGTGGATGCCAATGTGCGCCTTGCAAATCTCATCTCTTCCGTCTATAATAAGACAGGCAAGCAAGTGGTTGTACTTATCGACGAGTATGACGCTCCGTTGCTTGATGTGGTTCATCAAGACGAGAAACTTGAAGGTTTGCGGTATCTTATGCGCAACTTCTACAGTCCGTTGAAGCAGTGTGAGCCGATGTTGCGGTTCGTGTTCCTAACGGGTATCACTAAATTCTCGCAACTCAGCATCTTCAGCGAGCTGAACAACATCAACAATATAAGCATGGATGAGGAATATGCCGGGATTTGTGGAATTACAGAAGAAGAGTTGCTCAGCGAGATGTCGGCAGACATTGATATGCTTGCAGACAAATTGGAGTTGACTCGTGAGAAAACAATCGAAACGCTGAAATACAACTACGACGGTTATCATTTCACATGGCCGTCGCCTGACATATTCAATCCTTACAGTCTGCTGAATTGTTTCTCAAAGCAGAGTATAGGTTACTATTGGTTCGGCTCCGGCACTCCGACGTTCCTTATAGAGATGATGCGCAAGTTTGGCACTACGCCAATAGAGATAGGCGAAAGAGAGATGGCTGACGTATCCGACTTTGACGCTCCCACAGAAACGATGGAATCGATAGTACCTCTGCTTTATCAGAGTGGATATATTACTATCAAGGACTATGACAAAGCAACCAATCTCTATGAATTGGGTATTCCTAACAAGGAAATACGCATAGGGTTGTTTAAGAGTCTGCTGCCCAACTACCTGTTGCGAAGTTCGCAGAAGGGAAAGGTGGCGATAGCCCAAATGTCTGTTTTGATTAAGAATGGCGACATTGACGGAGCATTAAATCTGCTTCAGACCTTCCTTTCCACTGTTCCATATTGCGAGAACACCAAATACGAGGGACATTATCAGCAGATGCTCTACATCATATTCGCCCTTCTTACAGATTATCGCATTCTTGTGGAGCAGCGAACGGCTAAGGGTCGTACCGACATAACAATGGAGACTCAAGACCACATCTACATCATGGAACTGAAATTCGGCAAGACAGCCGATGAGGCTCTTGCACAAATCAATGCAAACCATTATGCCGACGCTTTCGCGATGAGTGGCAAGAAGATTATTAAAGTCGGGATAGGCTTTGATATAAAAGATGAAAGAAACATCACGGAATGGAGAGTGGAGTGATGTCGTTTTATTATAGTAAGATGAGGGTGTCAAAATCAAGGCTTTATATTTAGTTGTTCATGGTAAGTTATAGTTAGTTATAAGACTCTAAATACTATGATAAAAAAAGTGAAGTAGGCTTCAAAGGTATTGAAGCCTACTTCACTTTTTTTGTAAACATCGTCAAAATAACGATTGACCCTATCTGGTCATATCTTGCATTATGCGATTCTCCTTCATTACTTTACAGCCTTGGCAACCTGAGCCATAGCCTTAGCCTTAGCCTTGTTGAGAGCAGCCTGAGCCTTCTTCTGTGCGGCGTCGTTCTTAGCATTCAGTACTTTGTCGTAAAGATCCCAAAGCTTGAACTTGGCTGTAGCTTCCTTGTAAGCCTTGGTAAAGGCGTTGGCAGCAGCCTCTGATGCAGCCTCCTGCTCGGCAGTAGCGTAAGCATGCTTATAACCCTTCTCCTTGTTCCAAAGACCACGTGTGAAGTCAGGGAATGTAACAGGAGCACTCTCATTATCCATTGAGATAGCGCCAAGCTCGGCAATACAGCACCACTCAGCAAGGTCGTAAACGTCCATATCAAGAGGCAAACCATTCTGCAGACAGTAGATAAGGCGGGCACACATAATAAAGTCCATACCGCCATGGCCACCTACTTCCTTGGCAAGCTTGCCAAACTTCTTAAGTATTGGGCTTTCGTACTTCTCCTCAAGGGCCTTGCGCTGATCGTCAGGCATAAACTCGTGAGATGTAAGGTTGTCTACCTTAGGAGCGTTGCCGGTAGCCTTTAGCTGCTTAGCGTCAACAGCATAGCCCTCGATAGGATACTTGTTGGCAAAACCCTTAGTACCAGTGAGCTGATATAGACGGCTGTATGGCTGAGGATTCATAACATCGTGCTGCAACTCGATAACCTTGCGGTCGGCAGTCTGGATAAGAGTTGTTGTGTGGTCGCCATTGCGGAAGTCGTTGCATGGCTTACCTGTCTTAGCCTCAACAAGCTCCTTGCCCTGAACACTCTTTGTATCCATAGCCACGAGCGATGTCATACGGTCGCCACGGTGGATGTTAAGAGCCTGAGCAACTGGGCCAAGGCCGTGAGTAGCGTATATATCGCCACGGTTTTCGCGGTTATACTTCAAACGCCAGCCAAGCTGTTCAGGGTCCGAACCGTTAGGATTCTTCCAGTAATAGTCCCAGAAATCGCTAAGATTGTGGATGTAAGCACCCTGTGCACGCAATATCTCGCCAAAGACACCGTGCTGTGCCATATTAAGAGTGCGCATCTCGAACCAGTCGTAGCAGCAGTTCTCAAGAATCATACAGTTGAGTTGCTTCTGCTCGGCAAGGTCTACAAGCTCCCAACACTCCTGCAGGTTCATTGCAGAAGGCACCTCATCGGCAACATTCTTGCCATTCTCAAGAGCACACTTGGCTACGATAGCATGGTGTTCCCAGTCGGTTGCAATATATACAAGGTCGATATCTGGACGCTTGCACAACTCCTTGTATCCGTTCTCGCCATAATATACAGCTGCAGGCGCAAGACCACGCTTGCGCAGACGTTCGTTCTGTTTTACAGCACGATCTTTCTCAAAGTCGCAAAGAGCCACTACCTCAACACCAGGTATAAGGCTGAAGTTCTCTACAGCACCAGGACCACGCATACCAAGACCTACAAGACCAATGCGAACTGTCTTCATCTTAGGCAATGCAAGGCTCAACACGTCTTTCTGACCTGCTGGACGCTCAGGAGTTTCAATTACGATTTTGCCCTTGTTCCAATGCCACTTAGTAGATGGCGAAAGCGATTGTGCGTTTGCTGTCATTGTGCCCAAAGACATGAGAGCAGCAAAAGCAATACTAAAAAGCTTTAACTTTTTCATAGATTGTTTGTTTAGGAATATATTTTTTAAGTATGTCTGTACACAGGTGTTTTACACCTACACGTTTTAACACGCTGCAAAGTTACAGCAAAGTTTATTAAAAACGAAATTATAATAGTTTATTTTTATGTTTTTGTTTATGTATTTTCAGATATTTACACTACATTTGCAAATATGAACGAAAATATTTTAGATACTGATTTGAAAGACAAGCGCATAGCTGTGCTTTTGTCAGGTGGAGTTGACAGTTCGGTAGTTGTATACGAATTGGCTCAACTCGGACTGCATCCCGACTGTTTCTATATAAAGATAGGTCCTGAAGAGCAAGAAGAGTGGGACTGTACAAGCGAGGAAGACCTTGAAATGGCTACGGCTGTTGCAAATAGATTCGGTTGTAAGCTTGAGGTGGTAGACTGCCACCACGAATATTGGGACCAGGTGACACGTTATACAATGGAGAAGGTTAAGGCAGGTTTCACACCCAACCCAGATGTGATGTGCAACCGACTAATCAAGTTTGGTGCCTTCCACGAAAAGCGTGGACACGACTACGACCTTATTGCCACGGGTCATTATGCACAGACCGAAGTGGACAACGATGGTCGCAAATGGCTCGTTACAAGTCCAGACCCAGTAAAGGATCAAACCGATTTTCTGGCTCAGATATACGACTGGCAGCTTAAGAAGGCTCTGTTTCCTATAGGACATTACGAGAAAAACGAGGTGCGCGAAATTGCCGAACGCGAGCATCTTATTAATGCTAAACGCAAGGATTCGCAAGGCATCTGCTTCCTTGGACAGATTAACTACAACGAATACATACGCAGATACCTTGGCGAGCAGCCTGGAGATGTGGTGGAGATGGAAACGGGCAAATGTATTGGCAAGCATCGTGGACTGTGGTTTCACACCATTGGTCAACGCAAGGGTCTTGGCTTTGGCGGCGGTCCGTGGTTTGTTATAAAGAAGGATGTAGCCAATAACATTCTGTATGTTAGCCATGGCTACGACCCGCAGACAGCCTATAAGCAGGACTTCGTAATACACGACTTCCACTACCTGACATGCGAGGTGCCTATGCAGCATATAACGTTTAAGATTAGACATACACCAGGCTATTTGCCAGGCACTATTGAGCAACTGGAAGACGGACGACTTGCCGTACATGCCGAACAACCAATACATGGCGTGGCGCCAGGCCAATTCTGCGTGGTGTACGATGAGAAGCATCACCGTTGCTATGGATCGGGAGAAATAACGCTATAAAGATACCAACTGGAGTTTGGCACAACAATCTGTAGGAGGTACGGTCTCCGAACCGTACCACTCAACTGGCTATATAGTATTGACTGTCAATTGTTTGAGTGGTACGGTTCGGAGACCGTACCTCCTACTAATAACTGCAATTTCCACATCTATAACTTCAGATCCAGAATGAGCATATATTAAATGGCAAAGTATATTAT
>ERZ1027181.1527-NODE-1527-length-10392-cov-9.809906_pt1 | contig 10392 bp, 10 predicted proteins | sample MGYA00519247_ERZ1027181 | MGnify/ENA primary metagenome ERZ1027181 (study PRJEB26926, sample SAMN06164415) | human gut metagenome | biome: ENVO:00009003; feature: ENVO:2100002; material: ENVO:00002003 | host: Homo sapiens | place: USA | collected 2012 ...
ATAAGAGACAGGCTTAAGAAATTAACATAGAACAAGATTTAATATAATAATGAGAGTCGGTTTATTTGTCCCTTGTTATGTAGATGCCTTATACCCTGAAGCTGGTGTGGCTACATACAAGTTGCTCAAACACTACGGTGTGGATGTGGACTATCCAGAGAAACAGACTTGTTGCGGTCAACCGATGGCGAATGCTGGTTTCCAAAACAAGTCAGAGAAGGTCATCGAGGCTTTTGATGATCTTTTTAGAGACTACGATTATATTGTAGCTCCTTCTGCCTCGTGTGCAGCTTATGTAAAAGTGTATTATCCTAAGATTCTGGAGGGTAAGCATGAGTGTGTATCTTCCGGTAAGATAATGGATATAGTGGAATTCCTGCATGATGTGCTGAAAGTAGATCATGTGCCGGGCAAGTTCCCTCATGTCGTGAGTGTTCACAACAGTTGCCATGGCGTCAGGGAATTGGGGTTGTCATCACCTTCAGAGAGAAACGTCCAGCCGTTCAATAAGATCATTGATTTATTGAATATGGTGGATGGAATTACCATTTATGAGCCGGAGCGTAAGGATGAATGCTGTGGATTCGGTGGTATGTTTTCTATTGAGGAACCTGCTGTTTCTACCCGTATGGGTGAGGACAAGATCAGACGCCACATGGCTACGGGAGCGGAATATGTCACCGGTCCTGATTCTTCCTGTCTGATGCACATGGCAGGCATTGCCAAGAAGGAGAAAATGCCTATTCAATTCATTCATGTTGTACAAATTTTAGCTGCAGGACTATGAGTACAGAACATTCCAAGAGAGCCGCTAAGTTTACGGCAGATGTAGAAAAGACCACCTGGCATGATGCTACCTTCTGGTCTGTAAGACAAAAGAGAGATAAGATGGCGCATGAACTTCCAGAATGGGAAGATCTTCGCGAACTGGCTTCTGAAATCAAGATGCATACGATTACCCATCTGGCAGATTATCTTGATGTTTTTTCCAAGAATCTGGAGAGTCGTGGTGTCAAGGTGCATTGGGCAAAGGATGCGCAGGAATTTAATGAGATTGTGCTCGGCATCCTGAATGATCATCATGTGAAGAAAATGGTGAAATCAAAGTCTATGCTTACCGAGGAATGTGAGATGAATCCTTATCTGGAAAAGCATGGTATTGATGTGGTGGAAACCGATTTGGGTGAGCGCATTATCCAACTCTTAGGTCAGAAACCGAGCCATATCGTGATGCCTGCCATCCATCTCAAGCGTGAAGAAGTGGGCAAGATGTTTGAGGAGAAGGGAATCTCTAAGGAAATAGGAAATTATGACCCAACTTATCTCACCCGCTGCGCCCGCCATCATCTTCGCAACCAGTTTATGGAGGCTGGAGCAGGAATGACTGGATGTAATTTTGGAGTGGCTGAAACGGGTGATTGCGTGGTTTGTACCAATGAAGGTAATGCTGATATGACTACTTCCATGCCTAAGCTTCATATTGTGGCGATGGGTATAGAGAAATTGGTTCCTGACTACAAGTCTTTGGCGGTATTCCAGCGTCTGCTTTGCCGTTGCGGTACAGGTCAGCCTACTACAGCTTTCACTTCTCATTTCCGTCAGGCTCGTCCGGGTGCAGAAATGCATGTGGTTCTGGTGGATAATGGCAGAAGCGATATTCTTGCAGATAAAGACCATTGGCAGACTTTGAAGTGTATGCGTTGCGGTGCCTGCATGAATACTTGTCCTGTCTATCGTCGTTCCGGCGGATACAGTTATACTTATTTCATTCCTGGTCCTGTGGGTGTGAATTTGGGTATGCTGAAGAATCCTCAGAAATATGCTGATAATGTTTCAGCCTGCACCTTGTGTCTGTCGTGTGATAATGTCTGTCCTTCCAAGGTGGGTCCGGGTTCCCAGATTTATGTCTGGCGCCAGAGCCTTGACAGATTGGGCAAGGCTAATCCGATCAAGAAGGCGATGTCCAGCGGTATGGAATATCTCTTCGACCGTCCTTCGCTTTATACCACAGCCTTGAAATTTGCACCACTTGCCAATCTGATTCCAGAGTGTTGCACACATTTCAGTAATCTGAATGCTTGGGGCGTGGGCCATGCGATGCCTAAGTTTGCGAAGAAGTCGTTTCATCAATTATGGAAGGAGGGGAAAGTAAAATGAAAAAAGAAGATTTCCTGAATAAGTTGCGTAAGAATACGCATGTTCAATTCGATAAGCCTTCTGTAGAAATCAAAGGCATTCAGTATGAGGATACTTTGCAGCAGTTTGTTGCCATGAGCCAGTCTGTGGGTGCTCACGTGATGAGAGCCAGTAAGGATGACGATATGCTCAACGAGATTGTGAGAAAGGCTTATCCTCAGGCGAAGGTGTTTGCCAGCAATCTGCCAGATATCCAGTTGGAAAAATTGCAGGCTTTTACTCCTGATGGGGGTACGAATGATGTCGTTTTGCGCAATCCGGATACTGTGGCTGAGGCCAACGAACTGAATGGTACGGATGTCTGCGTAGTCCGTGGACAGTTGGGCGTAGCTGAAAATGGTTGCGTTTGGATTCCTCAGACCATGAAGGAGAAGGCTGAACTTTTCATTTCGGAATATCTGGTTATTATCCTTGATGAGAAGTCTGTGGTAAACAATATGCATGAGGCTTACGCCCGCATCGAGATGGATCCGAAATATAATTTCGGTACATTTATCAGTGGACCGAGCAAGACCGCAGATATTGAACAAGCTCTTGTTATGGGAGCGCAGGCAGCCAGAGGTGTGACAATCGTGCTTTGCTAAAAAGTCAGTTGACTTTTTGCAGTTGCTGACCATTGAAATTTTAACTGTTAACTGTTGACTGTTGACTTTTTGCAGTTGCTGACCATTGAGAATTTAACTGTTAACTGTTGACTGTTGACTTTTTGCAGTTCATTTGGCAGAATCTATAGATAAAGAAAATCCCGGAAACTCAGTCAAGATGTTTCCGGGATTTTCTTATTTTGTTCTTTTCTTCTAAAGTTTCTATTTCCAATTATTTGAAGATTTTCTACAGTTCCCATTCGTAAGTATCATAAACAACGCCTCTTCCTCCAAACCCTTCTTTCTGGTGGATGAGGTTCTCGTTGAGATAAGTACCTTGCTGCTCGGTTGATTTTCCAAAATCAAAATAAGTCGTATTCCATTGCTTTTGGTTGATCAACTCATCAAAGAGCAGGTCGAGTGCTCCCTCTTCTTTCCCTTGAGGCGATGCTGCGATGTATTGGGTATGCGTCACTTGCGGGGTGATGTAGATGAGGCTTCCTGCGAGAACGTTGTGGTTTTCTGCATCCTTTACCACATAGCCCTTGATGTTTTCCGGGAATCGTGTCATCAGAAGTTTCAATTCCTCATAGGTGTGAACCGGAGCAGTATGGTATTTGTGCTGGAGATTCGTATTGAGAATGTTCCAGAACTCCCAGATGTCATTCATGTTTGCTTCATGAATAGAAAGGTTGCAGCGGTTGGCCTTATGAAGTCCTCTTCTTCTTTGTTCGGAGAAACGCAGTTTATGCATCAGGGGAATGGTCGTGGAAATTTCTCTTGCCGATAGCCGAGCCTTACATGTTTGCATGATGGCATAGAGGTCTTCCTCCGATGGAATGTTGTGGTAAATCCAAGGTATTGCTTTATATATGACTTTCTGAAATCCTTTTTCTTTCAGATAGATATTGATAGCCTCAAATACCTGACAGGTGATGGCAGCCGTCATTTTGTTGCAGGTAAGCAGTCCGCCGTATGTGAGTCCCTGATGTGAAATAAGGGTTTTATCTACAACTTCATTTGCAGGCAGCAAAGCGCAGAGTTTTCCGTTATAGAAAATCATCAGGGAATGGTCATGAAATCTGTCCTGATGATAATCCATATAGTTTCTGTCAAAAAGAAACGTGCCTTGCCTGGATTTTGCCACGAAGTCATTCCAGTCTTGTTTCTCTTGGGGTGTATATCTTTTGATTTCTATCATTTTATCTTCTGATTTCTATCATTTTGGCTGAAGTTTTTTATTTCCCGGCTTCTCTTTGTTGGATGTATTCTATGAAGTCTTCATATTCATAGAGATAGTCTTCCGGCTCATACAGTCTGGAGGCTAAAACCAGACAGACGGCACCTGATGAGAAATCATCTATGGTTCGCCATATTTCCGTATCGAGCAGAAGTCCCTGGTCAGGACGGTTCAGGAAGTAGTCCTTTTTCTCATGTCCATCGTCCAGATGAACGGTAAAGGAACCGCTGGCGGCTATGATGATCTGCTTCAGCTTTTTGTGAGCATGTCCTCCGCGGCTTTCTCCTCCCGGCACGTCGTATATCCAGTAGAGGCGTTTGGGCACGAACGGCAGACCAGCATCCTTGTCGGTGCAGGAACAGTAGCCTTCTTCCTCCTTTTTATTTAATTGTATGATTCTTCCTAATTCTTTCATGACTTAATATACTCGCATTTATAGAAAGAACGCATAATCGGCGAGTTTATTGTTTGTCGTTGATTCTTTGTAACTCTTCTGCTATCATTTTAGAATAAATATCAGCTCCTGTTTCATTGAGATGATTGGCATTGTGAAACCATTCTCTGTGCTTTGTGAAGCGTTTGTCGCAGAAATGATTCAGCAAAGGAATCTTCTGAGCTTTGCAGATCTTTTTCAGAGGTATGAACACCGAGTCGCTCTGGTATGAGAGTTGGGGTGAGGCGGCAAATATCAGTTGGATCTGCTGTTGCTGGCAGGTCGTGATGAGTTTCTGCAGGTATTCATATTTCAGTTTGTCATGCTTGTCTTGCGGCAGGTTTTCCGGTATGATGGCCTGGCAACCCTCGTAGGGCACAAATCCCTTTTTGTCTGTATGGTCTTCTGCTCTTGTATCTGCGAGAAGTTTCAGCAGGCGCGAGTTGAAAGGATAGAACGGAAATAGCATTTTGAAGCGTTCCGTTGCATCCACGTCATGGAAGATAGAGCTGATATGATCGCGCCAATAGTAAGGACGCAGATTGCCGAGATACGTTGTGTTGTCATCTTCCAGCAGGTCGTAGTCTGGTTCCACGTCGTAGATAATGGATTTCACCTTGTTCCTTTCTTCTACCAGTTGCAGCCTGCCATAATTGAAAATGATTCCCATGCGGTCTTCCCCTATATTATAATAAGGTGTAAGATATTGGGGATTATAATGGTGAAGGGCGCGCGATGAACCCATGATCAGATGATCTGCTTTCAACTGGTCATGGATGTATTTCAGTCTTCCACTTTCCCCTTTGGCATGTGATTCGAGGAAGTGGAAGCCTGTGCTGAGGGCAACATAGATGAGTGCCATCAACAGGACGAATACCGATATTTTACCAAAAAACTTTCTCATGACTTTAAAATCTGGCATAAATGAATTGACCCGCATCGAAAACTCCGAAGAGTAGGATGCTTGTAAAGATGAATAGATAGGTGCCCCATCTCACCCATGTCTTTGAATGATAGAACGGATTGCAGGAAGGACGGATTTCGTCTATCAGATCCTTGATGAATACGATGGCGATAAAGACATAGATAAACTTCTCGCAGATTCCGAAATGCATGTCCTGACTGGTAAATATCTTTTCTATCACGATCCACGTATCTTCTATCGTATTCATGCGGAAGAAAATCCACAGGAATGTAATGAGGAAAAACGTAAGGACGATTCTTGCCAACCGGATGCTTCTGTTTTTCATGGAGAAATATCTCGGCTTGAGGGCGGAGGATTCTATGTCGGTGGAAGAGAGTTTGGATTCTTTCTTTTTTTGTAAACCGAGCATTTTTTCGATGACCTGGAACAGTCCGTGCAGTAGTCCCCATACGATAAAGGTCCAGTTGGCTCCATGCCAGATTCCGCTTATTGCGAATGTAATGAGGATATTGGCATAGTTCCGTTTTTTCGAGCAACGGCTTCCTCCTAGTGGGATGTAGATGTAGTCTCTGAGCCAATGTGCCAAGGTAATGTGCCATCTGTGCCAGAAGTCTGTGATTCCGATGGAGAAGTAGGGATTGTGGAAATTCTGTTTGAGATTGTAGCCCAATGTGGCTGCTGCGCCTATGGCCATGAGCGAATAGCCGGCGAAGTCTGTATAGAGTTGGATGGAATAGAGAATGGCTGCCATCAGGAGTGATGAACCGCTTTCCTGGAGAAAACCATCAAAAACCGGGTCGATATAGAGCTGCAATCTGTCAGCAATCACTACTTTGAGAAACATTCCCCAAAGTATCATTTTCAATCCTTTTTCTGCCAGTGGGCGGTTGAAACCCTGTACCGTGTTCAACTGTGGCATCAGTTGGTCGTATCTGTTGATCGGACCGGCTATCATGGAAGGGAAGAAAGCCATGTAAGTGAGATAGTTCGACAGATTTTGCTCGGCTGGATATTTCTTGCGGTAAACATCGAATACATAGCTCAGAGCCTGGAAGGTGAAGAAGGAAATGCCTAATGGGGCAATGATGGAGAAATGGTTTTCATCCGAGATGAAGCCGAAACTATCCGTGAAGGAACTAAGATTTTCCGAGATGAAGTGCCCGTATTTGAAAACGACAAGCGGAAGAATGGTTGCAATGACTCCTGCACAGATTGTTCCTTTTCCGCAGATTGTTTCTTTCCCGCAGTTCTTCTTGTCCGGGTCTTTCTTCAGGTTCTTTCTCAGGTCTTTCTTCAGATATTTGGCAAAGAAGTAGGAGATGAGGCTCACGGCGATAAGAGTGAGGGTCATCCATTTGTTGTAATAGATATAAATGCCGTATGAGGCGAGCAGAAAGAAATATTTGCGATACGGAACAGTAAGATTGTTCCCTACCATAAAAATGATAGGGAACAACCAAATGAATAAAAATGAATTATATACCATCTAATGTTTGTAGGGTTAGATGTTTCTTATTCTTTTAAGAATTATTTCTTCATATAAGGATCGGTGCCCAAAACGGTTTTTGCCAGGCGCTTTGCCTTGTCGCGAAGCTGATTGAGGTCAGCATCCTTTTCTCCGTAGCAGAGAACGACGCCCATGCGGCGACCTACGTGAGCTACTGGTTTTCCGAAGATGCGGATACGGGTATGGTCTTCCTTCAGCGCATCCATGAAATTGTAGTTGAGCGGCTCGGTACTTTCTTCTGGTGAGAGAATAACGGCAGTGCATCCGGCGTGCTCCAGGTGAATGCCTGCTATTGGCAAGCCCATCACAGCACGGAAATGGAGTTCAAACTCGCTCAGGTTGGTGGTGTGACCGAGTGTTACCATACCAGTATCGTGTGGACGTGGACTCAACTCAGAGAAAATCACTTCGCCCTGCTTGCTCAGGAAGAATTCTACGCCCCAGAGACCAGCACCAGTCAAAGCCTTGGTCACTTCTGCTGCAATATGCTGGGCTTTCTTCAATGCTTCCTCTGGCAGCTGGAATGGTTGCCAACTCTCGCGGTAGTCGCCACCTTTCTGAATGTGTCCGATAGGAGGGCAGAAGAGGGTAGGACCATCCTTCTGGGTTACGGTGAGGAGTGTGAACTCAGAGTCGAAATCAATGAATTCCTCGATGATGACTTCCTTCACATCGCCACGACCTTCCTCCATAGCTTCCTTGTAAGCCTCCACGAGTTCGTCGTCATTGTGTACATAGCTCTGTCCATGACCGCTGGAACTCATCAATGGCTTCACTACACATGGGAAACCGATTTCGTCGGCTGCATTCTTGAATTCCTCGAATGTCTTAGCGTAGAAATACTTGGCTGTGCGCAGACCCAGTTCCTTGGCAGCCAGATCGCGGATGGCACGGCGGTTCATGGTGTAGTTCACGGCACGGGCAGAAGGTACAATCTGAATGCCCTCTTTCTCGAAGTCGAAGAGTCGCTCTGTACGGATAGCTTCAATCTCAGGCACGATGATGTCTGGGTGATGTTTCTCAACGACTGCGGTCAATGCGTCGCCATCGAGCATTGAGAATACTTCTCGCTCGTCAGCAACCTGCATGGCAGGAGCATTGTCATACTTGTCGCAAGCGATGACATACTGTCCAGCACGCTTTGCGGCGATGGTAAATTCTTTGCCCAGTTCGCCTGAGCCCAAAAGCATAATCTTCTTCATTATATTGTGAGTTAAATTTCTTATGAATTGAATTTCTTATGAGTTTTCTTCTGAGTCTGAATTCTTATTCAGTTGAATTTCTTTCTGAGTCAGATTTCTTATAATTTGAACTTTTTTCTGATAAACTCTTCGATGAATTTCTCAGTCTCTTCCAGTCCCAGCAGGCTGCTGTTGATGCAGAGATCGTAACTCTCACTGTGTCCCCATTTTTTGCCAGTATAGTAGCCATAGTAGGAAGCACGTTCTTCCTCATGGTTGGTGATGAATTTGCGGGCAGCGGCACGGTCGATGTTCTTGCGCTTGCAAACGGCCTTGATGCGGTCGTCGATATTGGCGGTGATGAAAATGTTAATCACGTTCTTATAGTCGCGCAGCACATAGTCGGCTGTTCTTCCTACAAATACGCAGTTGCCCTCATCGGCAGCCTTTCTGATGGCATCGCTCTGAAATTTATACAGACCTTCCTGTGAGAAATCATTGTGATAGAAGTTGCTGTCGCTCAGGAAAGGGAGATGGGAATGGAAGAGTGCTTTGAAAAATCCCTTCTGCTCATCGTTCTGCTCGAAGAATTTCTCTGAGAATCCACTCTCCTTGGCAGCTAAATTGAGAAGCTCACGGTCGTAGCACTTGCAACCGAAGGCCTCTGCCAACTTCTCTGCGATGATATGGCCCCCGCTTCCTATCTGGCGACCTACGTTTATGATGATTTTTGTCATGATTCTCTATTTTATAGTTGATGAATATATGATGATGCTTCGTCCTCCCATCAAGGGAAAGTACGCGATTTCTAACTGTTAACTGTTGACTGTTGACTTTTCCGTCATTTCCTGCTGCAGCAGATTTTCTCTGTGCATCCTTTTCAGTTTCTTCATATACCATGAAATGACGGTGGCGGCAATCACGGCGGCAGAGAAATCAGAGATTGGCATACTGTACCAGACGCCTTCTATATCCCAGAACAATGGCAGCAGTCCCAAGAGTGGCAGGAGAATGAGCAACTGTCTTGACAGAGAGAGAAAGATGCTGATCTTTACTTTGCCGATGCACTGGAAGAAGTTGGTGATGACCATCTGGAATCCGATGACAGGGAAGCAGCACATCACGATGCGGATGGCCTTGATGCCTAATTCTATCAGCGCCTTGTCGGTAGTAAACATTCTGGCGCAGTAGTATGGCAGGAACATGGCTATCAGCCAACCGGTTACCATAATTCCCGTAGCAGCGATGATGCTGAGGATTAAAACCCTCATCAGTCGGTCTATTTTCTGAGCTCCGTAGTTGTAGCCAGCGATAGGCTGCATTCCCTGGTTGACGCCGAACACGAACATGATGAATACCATGGCAATACCATTGGCAATGCCGTAAGCACCCACAGAGAGATCGCCTCCGAAACGCACCAGCTGGTTGTTGATGAAGATGACGACGACGCAGGCGCAGACATTCATCAGGAAAGGCGAAATGCCGATGGCGAGGATGTTCTCTACCAGTTTCTTTCTCAGTCTGTAGATACCTTTCTTGAGGTGGAGCAGCTCGTTTTTGTTGCTGAAGAGCTTGAACTGCCAGCACAGTGCCATCAGCTGCGAAAGGATGGTGGCGATGGCGGCTCCCTGTATTCCCCATTTGAAGACGAGGATGAAGAGCGCATCCAATATCACGTTCATCACCACCGTGAAAATGGTGGCGTACATTGCCTGCTTGGGTTTGCTCGCCACTCGGAGCAGGGAGTTCATGCCGAAATACATGTGGCTCACCACATTGCCCAGCAGGATGATGACCATGTACTCATGTGCATAGATGAGCGTCTGGTCGCTGGCTCCGAAGAATCTCAGGATAGGGTCGAGGAAGAGCAGACAGATGATGCTCAGTCCGATGCCGATGATGAGATTCAGAGAAATTGTGTTACCCAGAATGTTTTGGGCTGTAGCATAATCCTTTTGTCCCAACTTCACGCTGATGGCTGTAGAAGCTCCTACGCCCACGCCGGCTCCGAAAGCGGCTGTGAGGTTCATGAATGGGAAGGTGATGGCCAGACCGGAAATCGCCATCGCTCCCACACCCTGTCCGATGAATACACGGTCCACGATGTTGTAAAGCGAAGATGCGGTCATGGCAATCATGGCAGGCAAGGCATATTGTACCAATAATTTGCCCACCGGTTTGGTGCCCAATTCTAATGTTGCTTGTTTATTTTCCATTGATGTTTTATATACTTTGACTGCAAAAGTACAAAAAATATTCCATACCTTATTATATATATAGGCTGTCTCTTATACACATCTCCGAGCCCACGAGACATGCGCAGATC
>ERZ1027181.1544-NODE-1544-length-10312-cov-4.138637_pt1 | contig 10312 bp, 10 predicted proteins | sample MGYA00519247_ERZ1027181 | MGnify/ENA primary metagenome ERZ1027181 (study PRJEB26926, sample SAMN06164415) | human gut metagenome | biome: ENVO:00009003; feature: ENVO:2100002; material: ENVO:00002003 | host: Homo sapiens | place: USA | collected 2012 ...
ATCTACACAAGGAGTATCGTCGGCAGCGTCAGATGTGTATAAGAGACAGCGCCGGAAGCGCTCTCGCGGAGATATCGGTAATGCCGTCCCTCCGGGTGCGCGACCCAGCGGCCGTACCAGTCCGGCCAGCGTTCCTCCGGAAAATCCACCGTGCCGCCGGAAGCGCGGTTATAGGCCATCGTCGCTTCGTCGGCAAGCATTTTCCGCCGGAACCACAGCTCATCGGGACGGGGGAGATATGCTTCGATCATTCTTTCGTTTCAAACTCCTTCGCTACATCCTCCAGCAGCTTGCGGATGGGCAGATGCTGCGGGCAGACGTGCTCGCATTTGCCGCACTTGACGCAGTCGGACGCCTTGCGCCCGTCCATGGTGTGGATATCATAGTAGTAACCGGCGTTCCAGTCGCGGTAGAGCTGCCGGGTGTTCATCGTGGCGAACAGGTCGGGAATGGCGATGTGCTTCGGGCAGCCGTCCGTGCAGTAGCGGCAGGAGGTGCAGGGGATGAGATGCTTGCCGCGGAAAATGGCCTGCACGCGCGCGATGGCGGCGAGCTCGGTATCGTTGAGCAGCCGGAAGTCTGCCATGAACGAGAGATTGTCGCGCATCTGCTCCATGCTGCTCATGCCGGAGAGCACCATCATCATGCCGGGAAACCCTGCGGCAAACCGGAGCGCGTAGCTGGCCGGACTGCCGCCGTGCAGTTCATCGAGAACGGCCTTTGCTTCCTCCGGGAGATTGACGAGATTGCCGCCCTTGACCGGCTCCATGACGATGACGGGTTTGCCGTGCTTCACACAGACCTCATAGCACTTGCGGCTCTGCACCGCGGGGTCGTCGTAGTCCAAGTAGTTGAACTGGATCTGCACGACCTCGATCTCCGGATACTCAGTCAGGATCTGCTCGAGCACCTCGGCGCGGTCGTGGAACGAAATGCCGACGTGACGCACCTTACCCTCGGCCTTGAGCGCGAATGCGGTCTCATACGCGCGGCACGCCTTGAAGTGCGGATAATTGAGCGCGCACTGCGAGTGCATCAGATAGAAATCGAAATACTCCACGCCGCAGGCGGCGAGCTGCTCTTCCAATACGGGACGAATGTCCGCCTCTGTCTTAAAATAGTTTTCGGTCAGCTTGTCCGCAAGAACGTAGCTCTCGCGCGGGTAGCGGCTCGTGAGACACTCGCGCAGCGCGATCTCGCTCTTCTCCTTGTGATAGCCGTGGGCGGTGTCAAAATAATTGAATCCGGCGTCCAGAAACGCATCCACCATGCGCTTGGTCTCCTCAGTGTCGATCTCGCCGTCCTTCATCGGCAGACGCATAAAGCCAAAGCCGAAGTTCTTTTTGATCTTCTCCATGTCTGCTCCCCTTTTTTTGATCCTTTGCGGAATATATCCATTGTAGCATCCGGACAGCGGACAAATCAAGAGACTCGTCTCTTGTGCCAAGCTCTCCGGCGTGGTATTCTGAATCTGGAAAGGTATATACACGCAAATTACCGCAAGGGCGGCAATACGGGCTTCGATACGGTGATCACCCGCCTCCGGATGCAGACCTATATCACCATCGGCAACTTTGTGTGTTCGCAGGATAAATTCGGCCGGCCCTACGGCTGGGGCATAGCGGAGTATACGACGCCGGAGACGCAGCTCGGCCCGGACTTCGTCACCTCGGCGTACCAAAGAAAGCCGGAGGAATCGAGAGAGCGCATTCTCGCCCATCTGCGCGGTGTCCTGCCGGAAGTTCCGGAGAAACGGCTTTTAAAGCTGATTTGATGCGAGCGTAGCTGAGCGGACAGGAGAAGAAACGGAGGCGGCGCTGCGGCGTGAAAGGAGAAAATACCATGTCGGTCTCGGTGGAAAAGAAGCCTTTTGGTGTAACGAAAGACGGGGAGTCTGTCAGCGTTTACTGCATCAGGAATGAAGCGCTGGCCATGGAGATCATGGAGTACGGCGCGGCGATCCGCTCGCTTCGGGTACATCATGGCGGCGCGTGGACGGACGTAGTCCTTGGCTATGATACGCTCCGGGAATACAAGGAAAACGACGGCTATCTCGGCGCGTGCATTGGACGCGTCGGCAACCGCATCGGCGGCGCGGCCTTCACGCTGAACGGGAAAGACTACCGGCTCGCCGGAAACGACGGGGAGAACCATCTGCACGGCGGCGTGCGCGGCTTTGATAAATATGTATGGTCTGCGGAAATGCTGCCGGACGGCGTACGGCTCACGCGCGTATCGCCGGATGGGGAAGAGGGGTATCCCGGCACGATGTGCGCCGCCGTGAGCTATCGCCTGTGCGGGGATACGCTGACGATGGCGTATGAAGCATCCGCCGATCGGGATACCCTTTGCAATCTGACGAATCACAGCTATTTTAATCTTAACGGCAGCGGTTCCGTGCTTGGACACACGCTGCAGATCTGCGCCGAAGAGTTTCTGGAAAACAGCGCGGCGACGCTGCCGACCGGGAAGCGGCTGCCGGTCGCCGGAACGCCCTTTGACTTCCGCGCACCGAAGCGCGTCGGGCAGGATATCGGCGCGGACGATATCCAACTGCGAAACGGCGGCGGGTACGATCACAACTTCTGCCTGACCGGAGAAACGGCGGCGGTACTGCGCGGCGACGCGTCCGGCATCACCATGACGGTGCGGACGACGCTGCCGGGCGTGCAGCTCTACACCGCAAATTTCCTGACCGAACGCCGCGGCAAGCAGGGCGCAATATATGCGCCGCGCTGCGCGCTGTGCCTGGAAACGCAGTACTTTCCGAACGCCATGGCCTGCGATGGCTTTGAAAAGCCCATCCTGCACGCCGGGGATCTCTGGCGGCAATGCACAACGCTGACTTTTTCGGGAAAAAGATGAAGGCCCGTGCTTAAAACCACGGGCCTTCAGGGGACGGAGCGGAATATTATGACTTATGGATGCTTTTCCCGGTGTTCGCGCGGACTGCGGCTGTCGGAGAAATGCCTGCGGAAAAGAAGACGGCCGTATGTTTTAAGAGGAACGAGCAACGGATCACGGCAGACCGAGAGGCTGAAGCTGCGGCTGCTGAGAACGAATTGTGTAGGAAGAGATTATCTCGATAAACTGCGAGGAAGTGGGTTCCGATTCCAATGGATAACCGGCCATCTGACAGAGCAAGCCGGGATTGACAGACCATGCGCGGGAAACGGCGGTCCGGATATTTCGTTCAACTGCGGTCCAATTGCATTCAAAGTGAGCGGCTGTCTCCATATAGATCTCTTTTGTGATCGCCTCCAGACGGGACTCGTCCTGAATGGCCAGACAGATAGCATACTCGGTATGTTTAAAGCCTTTGTAGCATCTCGTAATGCCAAGAGATCGCAGGATGTCTTGCACGGCTGTCATTGGTATATCCTCCCAAATCCAGAGACTTAAGAAGATGATAGGACCAATGACAGAGAAAACGTTTTTTATCGCCGTTCTTCGGCATTTTTCGACACATTTCTGTTTATGGAGGCGTCAACTGCCAAGGCGTATCTCCGTTGCCGCTCCAAGGGCGGCAAGTGCTATGCTTCAAGGGAAAACCTGAGTTCTTTATATGCGCCTTAAATTTTTATCTTCTATTTTCTCATCTGACGGATGAAACAACGGAGTCTTTCCCGGTTCATCGAAATTATAATCTATTATACATGAATGAGGAGAAAAAATGGGTTTTAGCGATGTTTATCGGAGTGTCCTAAAAGACTACCCGGATGTGCTGACCGTGGAGGAAATGAGCCGGGCGCTGGGTATCAGTACAAAGACCGGCTACAAACTGATCCGGGAAAACAAGATCGAGAGCCTAAAAGTAGGGCGCTCTTATCGAATTCCCAAAGCACACCTTCTTTCGTACATGCGTTTGGTTATGAAATCTTTGCCGATTTCATAATCGCACATTGGACTTCTGCTGTTGAATCCGATAAAATGGTATCTGCCAACAGCAGAAGTCCAATCGACCTACATAAAGGAGGAATATTTTTATGGTAGCAGGACATCTGCAAGAAAAAAACGGCATCTATTACATGGTGCTATCTTATCCCGACGCGAGCGGAAAACGCAAAAGCAAATGGATTTCAACCAAGCTTCCCGCAAAGGGGAACAAGAAGAAGGCCGAGAAAATGCTTGCGGAGGTTCGCCAGACATTTGAGCCGGAAGAAAAGCCCCTGGATTCGAAAATCAAGTTTTCAGACTACTTGTCTCAATGGATGGAGATCATAAAGCCCACATTAGCCTTGACGACTTACGCATCGTATTCAAATATGGTTCGACGCGCGATTATACCCTACTTCAAGGCGCGCAGTATTGCGCTGGTTGATCTGAAAGCAACAGATATTCAATTTTTCTATTTGGACCAGCTAAAGCGAGTTTCCGGAAGTACAGTAATTCATTACCATGCTGTGATCCATAAAGCGTTGAAATATGCGGTGAAAATTGATTTGATCTCGACGAATCCGGCAGACAAAGTAGAGCGTCCCAAGAAAGACCCATTTATCGGCAGCTTCTATGACAGTCACGAGATGGAAAGGCTTTTTGCTGCCGCAAAAGGCACGCATCTGGAAATCCCAATATTTCTCGGCGCGTTTTATGGCCTTAGAAGAAGCGAAGCGGTTGGTCTCCGGTGGAGTGCGATTGACTTTGAAAACAACACCCTGACAATTCGTCACACCGTAACATCCTGCAATCTAAGCGGAAAACGGGTTCAGATTGCACGCGATACCACGAAAACCAAGTCAAGCATGCGCACGCTGCCTCTGATACCGGCCTTCAAAGAACTGCTGCTGGAGAAAAGAGAAGAACAGGAGGAATACAGGCGCCTATGCGGGCGGAGCTATGATAAGCGGTATCTGGACTATATCTGCGTGGATGAAATGGGAACACTTATTTCTCCGGATTATCTTACCGCCTCGTTTCCGAAGCTCCTCAAGAAAAATAATCTGCGGCATATTCGGTATCACGATCTTCGTCATAGTTGTGCCAGTTTACTGCTGGCCAACGGTGTCCCCATGAAGCAGATTCAGGAATGGCTCGGTCACAGCGACTTTTCCACCACAGCCAATGTCTATGCGCATCTGGAATGCAATTCCAAACGGCTCTCGGCAGCGGCTATGACTAACGGTTTACAGGACGCTTTGAACGCGATTTCCTGATGCGGCGAATAAAAAATCAGAGCAAAGCGAACTTTGCTCTGACTGGCGGAGATGGAGGGATTTGAACCCCCGCGCCGGTTTTCTACGCCAACCTCCCGGTTTTCAAGACCGGTCCCTTCAACCGCTTGGGTACATCTCCAAATGTATTCCCGCTCCAACGTTTCTCGGAAAAAGGAGAGAAGCTTGGAGAGAAATCCCGATTTTCTCTTAATTTCTTACAGCCGCGACCCGTTGAAAACACAGGGAAAATTGAAAAACGGCTTCCAAAATACTCTCCCGTTTTCAAGCCTGCCCCGTTATGACCGCTTCGGCAACGCCCCATGGTGCGCCGAACGGCTGTATGCTCAAAAAAATTACCACAAATCCCCCGTACTGTCAATCGAAAAACGCCGCTGTACAACGATTTTCGGCAGAAAGGGGTTGCATAAAGGGCATTTTATGATATAGTAATGAGATGTATGTATACTCGCATTCATTCTACGGCAGTATATAAGTGTAAGGAGAGTATTTGAATGAACGACTTTGGAAGCAAGATTTACGCCGCCGCGCAGAAGGCCGTAAAAGAGGTCTATGATCTGGACGTGGCGGAAGGCCAGCTCGTCGTTGAGACGCCGCAGGACACCAAGCTGGGTGACTATTCCACCAGCATTGCGATGAAGCTGTCGCGCACTCTCCGACGCAACCCGATGGAGATCGCCGAGCCGCTCGTTGCCAAGCTTGCGGAGCTTCTGCCCGAGTGTGAATCCATCACCGTCGCCCGCCCCGGCTTCATCAACTTCAAGCTCAAGGCGAGCGCCCTCACCGCCGTTATCAACGATGTCATCGCCGCCGGCGACGATTACGGCAAGAACGAGTCCGGCAAGGGCAAGCATCTGCTGCTTGAGTGGGTCTCCGCCAACCCGACCGGCGATCTGCACTGCGGCCACGCCCGCAACGCCGCCTGGGGCGACTGCATCGCCCGCATGATGGAGGCCAGCGGCTGGGACGTGCTGCGTGAGTTCTATGTCAACGACGCCGGCAACCAGATTGTCATGCTCGGCGAATCGCTCACCGCCCGCTACTTTGAGCACTTTGGCAAGGAATACCCCCTGCCCGAGGGCGGCTACCACGCCGACGACATCAAGGTCATCGCCGCGCAGCTCGCCGAGGAAGAGGGCGACAAGTGGCTCACCGCCGATCCGAAGGAGCGCCTCGCGCACTTCATGGACTACGGCAAGAAGAAGGAGCTCGAAAAGATCGACCGCGATCTCAAGGCCTACCGCGTCACGATGCAGAGCTGGATGCACGAGACGTTCTTCTATGAGAACAACGCCAAGCGCATCAACGACTGCCTGCAGCACATGGCGGATATGGGTCTCACCTACGAAAAGGACGGCGCGCTCTGGTTCAAGAGCACCGACTACGGCGACGACAAGGACCGCGTTCTCCGCAAGAGCGACGGCACTTTCTCCTACCTGACGCCCGACATCGCCAACCACGTCTATAAGATCGAGCGCGGCTACCCGCTGCTCGTCAATCTCTGGGGCGCCGACCACCACTCCTACGTCACCCGTATGCAGAACGCCCTCACCGCGCTCGGCTACCCGGAGGGCACGCTCTCTGTCGACCTTATCCAGATGGTCCGCATGGTCGAAGACGGCAAGGAAGTCAAAATGTCCAAGCGCACCGGCAACGCGATCACCATCCGCGAGCTGTGCGAGGATATCGGCGTAGACGCCGCGCGCTGGTTCTTCGTCTCCAAGGACGTTGCGACGCACATGGATCTCGATCTCAAGCTCGCCCGCTCCAAGGACAACAACAACCCCGTGTACTACGCCCAGTATGCCTACTCGCGCATGTGCTCGATCCTCAAGAATCCCCAGATCCCCGAGTTCAAGCCGGTCGATTCCTATGACCGTCTGACCGACGAGAAGGAGCTGCAGCTGCTCAAGATGATCAGCGAGTTCCCGAAGGAGGTCGCCGCCGACGCGCTCAACCGCAAGCCGAACAAGATGACCGAGTATATCATCTCGCTCGTCAAGGTGTTCCACAGCTATTATAACTCCACGAAGGTCAACAATCCCGACGATCCCGAGCTCACCAACCAGCGTCTCGGCCTCATCAAGGCGACGATGATCACGCTCAAAAACGCGCTCCAGCTCATCGGCGTTTCCGCCCCGGAGACCATGTGATTTCCAGCCCGTGAATTTTCACAAACTGCACAAAATACAAAAAATATACAATTCACAAAAAATCAAACCGTACAACCGCCGACTTGGCAGCTGATACGAAACGAAAAAGAGAAAAGCCGCCGAAAGGCGGCTTTTCTCTTGCGTTCCGGGACTTTCGCCAACGATATTTCCAATTTTTCGGACTGTTTTTGGGTGTATTCCCCAGTATTCATTATTTTTTTCATTCCCGCCGGATTTTTCCGGCGGGTTTTTTCGTTCTTTTACGAAGCTAAAGCATGGAAAATGACTGCCGAAAAAGCGCAAAACTGTTGATTTTCTGTACAACGATAAGTGCAGAAATATACAATTTATCCAGCACCGTTCTTCCAATATTTCAGTTTTCGTCGGATATGATAAGGATAGTAAGTCACTGTGCCGGTGCGGAAGCGCTACGGACCGGCGCAGCCAAAAACACTATGTATGTAGGAGATTTAAATCATGAAAGGTATTTGCGTTCGCAGCGAGATCAAGCCGCTGAAAAAAGTGCTTCTTCACCGTCCCGGCCGTGAACTTCTTCATCTGACGCCGGACCGTCTTCCGGAGCTTCTCTTTGACGATATCCCGTTCCTCAAGGTCGCCCAGCAGGAGCACGATGCCTTCGCGCAGATCCTGCGCAGCAACGGCACCGAGGTCGTGTATCTCGAAGACCTGATGGCGGAAGTCCTCAAGCTCCATCCCGAGCAGACGAAGCCCTTCCTTTATCAGTGGCTCTCCGAGGGCAACATCAAGACCCGCCGCTGGCAGGACAAGCTCTATGAGTACCTCATCGGCAATTTTGAAGGCAAGGCGCTCGTCGAAAAGACGATGGAAGGCATCACGCTCAAGGAAATGGGCGGCGCTTCCGCTTATTCCCTGCAGGATCTGATCGCTCCGGCGGATGATTTGATCGTCGATCCGATGCCCAACCTCTACTTCACCCGCGACCCGTTCGCGTCCGTCGGCACCGGCGTGTTCCTGCATAAGATGCGCTTCCCGACCCGCTGCCGCGAGACCATTTACGCCGACTACATTTTCCGCTTCCACCCCGATTTTGAAGGTCTGGTCAAGCGCTACTATGACCGCGACGGCCACGCCAACATCGAGGGCGGCGACGTGCTCAACCTCACCGAGGACACGCTCGCGATCGGCATCTCCCAGCGTACCTCTCCGGACGCCATCGAGGAAGCGTCCCGCAATCTCTTCGCCGATCCCGAAGCGAAGATCCGCACCGTGCTCGCGTTCGATATCCCGAGCTGCCGCGCGTTCATGCATCTCGACACCGTGTTCACCCAGATCGACTACGACAAGTACACGATCCATCCGGCGATCCTCGGGCCTCTCACCGTTTACGAGATCACCCCGGGCGTGAGCGATCCGACCGATCTCCACATCCGCCGCATCGACTCCAAGCTGGAGGACATTCTCGAGAAGTACACCCGCACCGACCACGTCAAGCTCATCAACTGCGGCGGCGACGATCTCATCGCCTCGGCCCGTGAGCAGTGGAACGACGGCTCCAACACGCTGTGCATCGCGCCGGGCAAGATCGTTGTTTACGAGCGCAACGACGTGACCAACGCCATTCTCCGCGACGAGGGCATCCAGGTCCTTGAAATGCCGTCCGCCGAGCTTTCCCGCGGCCGCGGCGGCCCGCGCTGCATGTCCATGCCGATCATCCGCGCCGAATAATTTTCATTCGCTGAATAAACCCATTCATATAACACACATTACAATCATTTCCTATAGGAGGGTAAAATATTATGGGTCTCAACATTCGTGGCAGAAGCTTCCTCACTCTTCTTGACTTCACCCCGGAAGAGATCAACTACCTCATCGACCTCGCCGTTGAGTTCAAGCGCCTGAAGAACAACGGCGTGGAGCACAAGTGGCTCTCCGACAAGCAGATCGTCCTGCTCTTTGAGAAGACCTCCACCCGCACCCGCTGCGCCTTTGAAGTCGGCGCGCGTGATCTCGGCATGGGCGTCACGTTCCTCGATTCCGGCTCTTCCCAGATGGGCAAGAAGGAATCCCTCGCCGACACCGCGAAGGTCCTCGGCCGCATGTTTGACGGCATCGAGTACCGCGGCTTCAAGCAGTCCGTCGTGGAAGATCTTGCGAAGTACTCCGGCGTTCCCGTGTGGAACGGCCTGACCGACCAGTTCCATCCCACGCAGATGCTCGCCGACATCATGACCGCCCGCGAAGAGTTCGGCGATATGCGCGGCCGCAAGCTCACCTTCTTCGGCGACGCCCGCAACAACGTTGCCAACTCCCTCATGGTCGTCAGCGCGAAGCTCGGCATGCACTTCTGCGCCTGCGGCCCGAAGGAGCTCATGCCCGAGGAATGGCTGATCGAGAAGTGCCGGGCCGTTGCCGCCGAGACCGGCGCGGTGCTTGAGTTCACCGACGACGTTGCGCAGGGCGCGAAGGACTGCGATGTTCTCTACACCGACATCTGGCTCTCCATGGGCGAGCCCGCCGAGCTCTGGGAGAAGCGCATCAAGCTGCTCCGTCCCTACCAGGTCAACAAGGAACTCATGGCGATGGCGAAGCCCACCGCGATCTTCGAGCACTGCCTGCCCTCCTTCCACGACCGTGAGACGACCGTGGGCGAGGATATCTACCAGAAGTTCGGCCTTGAGGCGATGGAAGTCACCGACGACGTGTTCCTCGGCCACCAGGCCCGCCAGTTCCAGGAAGCCGAAAACCGTATGCACACCATCAAGGCTGTGATGTACGCCACGCTGAAGTAAGGGATCGAAACAATGGCTGAAAGAATTGTTGTCGCTCTCGGGGGAAATGCTCTTGGCAAGACCCCCGAGCAGCAGCTCGAACTTGTCCGCAACACCGCCCGCCCGATCGTTGATCTCGTCGAGAAGGGCTACGAAGTCATCATCGGCCACGGCAACGGCCCGCAGGTCGGCATGATCAACCTGGCACTGTCTCTTATACACATCTGACGCTGCCGAC
>ERZ1027181.1547-NODE-1547-length-10304-cov-6.424724_pt1 | contig 10304 bp, 8 predicted proteins | sample MGYA00519247_ERZ1027181 | MGnify/ENA primary metagenome ERZ1027181 (study PRJEB26926, sample SAMN06164415) | human gut metagenome | biome: ENVO:00009003; feature: ENVO:2100002; material: ENVO:00002003 | host: Homo sapiens | place: USA | collected 2012 ...
ATGGTATCTCACTTATCCAGACAGCTGAAGGTGCTTTAAATGAATCACATTCAATTCTTCAGAGAATGAGAGAGCTTTCAGTACAGGCTTCAAATGGTACAGAGACAGATGACGATAGAGAAGCAGTTCAGAACGAAATTGAACAGCTTCAGAGCGAATTGACAAGAATCTCTGAAACAACAGAGTTCAATACTATGAAGTTACTTGATGGTTCACGTTCAGGTAGTGCTGTTAGTGCTTCAGTAAGCAAGAGTGCTGCTAGTGCACTTACTAAAGTGGATGCTACAACACAGGTTAATACAGCAGCTGATGCTTTTGATGCATTAGCAAGCGGAAAGGACTCTACACTTGCAGTTACAGTAATAGATAAGAATGGTAATTCATCTACAGTTAAAGTAACAATTACAGGAGATACTAAGACAGCAGATAATGCGGATGGTGCCGAAAATACAGCACAGGCATTTGCAGATGCTTTAAAGGAATCAAGCCTTGGTGATTCATATGATTTTAGTACAGATGGAAATGGTAAACTGAAATTTACAGCAAAGGAAGCAGGAAAGACAGCTAATTCTATTCTTTTATCACAGGATAATGCAGCAGCAGTTAAGACAGATGAATCAACAATCGGCGTAGATGCTTATTCACAGATTACAAAGGAAATAGGCTCATATACAGGTACTGGTAATATTGAAGATAAGATATTTACAGTTAATGGTGAAAAGTTCGCATATGTAGATGATCCAGCAAGCTTAGGTGACGATTATAAAGATGTTAACTATGTAAAGGTTGCTGCGGCTGGTAAAGTAGAAGAGGCAGATGTAGCTACTATGGCAGCTTTAATTAAAGCTAAGACAGGTATTGATGCTGAGCCAGATAATGGAGCAAAAACTACAATTAATTTAAAGGCTGGTACAGCTAATACTGGTAAGGGAATTGAACTTCAGATTGGTGCTAATGAAGGTCAGACAATGAGCTTTACACTTGATGATATGAGTGCTGATGCACTTGGTGTAGGTGGAAAGAGCGTTGACTTAAGTACTCAGGATTCAGCTAAGACAGCTACAACAGCTATTGATGCAGCTATCAAGAAGGTATCTGCTTCAAGAGGTAAGATGGGTGCTGTTCAGAACAGACTTGAGCATACAATCAATAACCTTGATACAGCTTCTGAGAACCTTCAGACAGCTGAGTCACGTATCCGTGATACAGATATGGCAGAAGAGATGGTTAACTACAGCAAGAACAACATCTTAGCTCAGGCTGGACAGTCTATGCTTGCACAGGCTAATCAGTCTAACCAGGGTGTTCTTACACTTCTTCAGTAATCAATTAGCGTATTACTACTAGGTTAATCAAGCTAATATAATAAAGCCTGAATAATCAAAACTTTAAAGTTAGATTATTAAAAATTACATAAAAACAACCCCGCAATATGTTCCATGCACATATGTGGGGTTGTTTTTTAAATAATAATTTTTAACAGCCTTGACAGCTTCATCTTTGGATAGCTGGTAATTTTCAATGAGTTTATTAACAGTGTCATCATCTGATAGGTTCATATCTTTACATAGTTTTATAAAAGCATTGATACCTTTATTTAAGCCTTCTGCAAGTCCAAGCTGTTTACCTTCATCAAGACCAAGTTGTCTACACTCAGCAAGTCCGAGCTGTTTACCTTCATTAAGACCAAGCTGTCTACCCTCAGCAATACCCAATTGTCGCCCTTCTTCCTTAACTATTTCAAGATGTCCTTCCTCATCGTATTCATAAATGTTCACAGTAATCACTTCCTCCCTGTGATTTCTAAAAAATTCCGACAATACATTTTCAGCTATACATTTACTTCATATACACACCACCCTTAAGGGTAGTTACCATTAAATCATCTACATTAGTGTAATCCGTGTCATTCAACCCATTATAAAGATCCAGAAGATTATTCTTATCCCTGTATAACAGACAGAATACATTATCTTTATACTGTCTTATAGCCGATGATGATTTTTTGTTAGTATCCACATTTATTGCTTCTGACGATTTTCTAATAGTACCCTGCTTTATTGCAAATGCAATATAAAAAAGATGAAAAATAAAAAAAGGAAATTATCTGATTTTGTTGAATATTTAAAAAGTAGGCAGTTTTTTGGCGTTTGTATGCGTGATTATGTATTGCGCAGAAATGAGGGTGAAGTATGAATATCAGAGAACAGCAGGAGAGCAGAGAACACGAGTATATGAGTCCATATGCCAGTTTCAGTGATGAATCAAGGGGCAGGGATAAGCCAGAGCCACAGTGCGATATGCGCACGATTTATCAAAGGGACAGGGATAGAATATTACATAGTAAGTCATTTAGAAGACTGAAGCATAAGACACAGGTATTTCTTGCACCAGAGGGAGATCATTACAGGACAAGACTTACCCATACGCTGGAGGTTGCCCAGATAGCAAGAAGCATTTCAAGAGCGTTAAGACTTAACGAAGATTTGACAGAAGCTATTGCACTGGGACATGATCTGGGGCATACGCCATTTGGACACGCAGGTGAGAGAACGCTTAATGAGATATGTCCGTTAGGGTTCAGTCATTACAGGCAGAGCATAAGAGTTGTTGAATTCTTGGAAAAAGATGGAGCAGGACTTAATCTTACGTGGGAAGTAAGAGATGGCATTGTTAATCATAGAACAGCAGGCCGCCCATCAACGCTGGAAGGCAAGGTAGTAAGGCTTTCCGATAAGATTGCATACATCAACCACGATATAGATGATGCCATAAGGGCAAGGATATTTTCCGAGGACTATATACCTAAGGAATATACAGACGTGTTGGGAACAACTACCAAGAGCAGGCTTAATACGCTTATAAGCGATATAATAAAGTGCAGTATTGACAAGGATGATATTATAATGTCTGATACGGTACATAAGGCGATGACAGATTTAAGGCAGTTTATGTTTGACAGATTGTATACCAATCCAGCTGCAAAGAGCGAGGAGATTAAGGTGTGCAAGCTCATAACAGAACTTTATAATTATTATATTGCTAATATTGAGGAACTTCCTGACAATTACAAACGCTTCATATATGAAAGAGGCGAAAAGCCAGAGCGTGTTGTATGCGATTATATAGCAGGAATGAGTGACCAGTATTCTATAAGCAGGTTTGAGAATATATTTGTTCCTAAGGCCTGGAAAGGCTGATGTGCAGAAAATGTATCTGCAAGTAATAACAAGTGCTTTCGGGCATAATAATATATTTGCTTTCATATCTTGGAAAGGCTGGAAAGAAGAGTTAATAATGTATTCAAGTGAAGTAATAGAAGAGGTAATATCAAGAAATGATATAGTTGATGTTATTTCAGGATATATAAAACTTAAGAAAAATGGAAGTTCATATGTAGGGCTTTGTCCATTCCATAATGAAAAGTCACCATCATTTTCTGTGTCTGGCACGAAGCAGATGTATCACTGCTTTGGCTGTGGAGTTGGAGGAAATGTAATAACATTTGTAATGGAATATGAGAATTATACATTTCCAGAAGCAGTAAAAATGCTTGGAGAACGTGCAGGAATGGAACTTCCTGAGACTGATTACTCCGCAGAGGACAGAAAAGACAGGGATATAAAGACAAGGCTTTTAGAGATTAATAAAATAGCGGCGACTTATTATTATCATCAGTTAAAGTCAGAAGCTGGAAAGTCGGGGCTTGATTACCTTGTAAAGAGAGGTCTGTCGGATAAGACTATTAACAGCTTTGGACTTGGATTTGCACCGCAGTCAACGGGTGAGCTGTATCGTATGTTAAAGGATAAAGGCTATGATGATGAGATTTTAAAAGAATCGGGCCTTTTTACATATGAAAAAGGTGTGAGGGATAAGTTCTGGAACAGGGTAATATTTCCTATAATGGACATTAACAATAAGGTTATAGGCTTTGGCGGAAGAGTAATGGGAGATGCGAAGCCTAAGTATCTTAATTCGCCAGAGACCAAGCTGTTTGATAAAAGCAGGAATTTGTATGGGCTGAATGCGGCAAGAACAGCAAGAAAGAATAACCTTATAATATGTGAGGGCTATATGGATGTAATATCCCTTCATCAGGCTGGATTTACGCAGGCAGTGGCATCGCTTGGAACGGCACTGACACCGGGACACGCACGACTTATGAAAAGGTATACTGACAATGTTCTTATAACCTATGATAGTGATGAGGCAGGTGTGAAAGCTGCGTTAAGGGCAATTCCGATACTTAAAGAGGCAGGTTTGTCCACAAGAGTTATTAATATGCGGCCATATAAAGACCCTGATGAATTCATCAAGGCATTAGGTACAGAAAGCTTTCAGGACAGAATAGATAAGGCACAGAACAGCTTTATGTATGAAATTGGAATAATAGAGAAGAATTATAACAGAAGTGATCCTGAGGGCGAAACGTCATTTGAGAAAGAAGTAGCTTCCAGGCTTGTTGTATTTAAGGAAAAGCTTGAGAGGGAGAATTATCTTAAGGCGGTGTGCAGGCAGTATATGATTCCGGAAGACGGAATGAGGGATATGGTCATAAGGCTTGGAAGCAATGAAGGCATTATGGCAAAGCACGACACATATACGGCTAAGGAGAATACTCCTATAAGGAAGAAACGCGAAAATGGCGTAAGACAGGCAGAGAAGATTTTGCTGACGTGGATGATTGAAGATGGTGACATTTATGAGAAGGTCAGTAAGTTTATAAGTCCTGATGATTTTGTAGATCCGGTATTTAAAGATGTAGCAGCTAAGATATATGAACAATACGAGAGTGGGCAGATTAATCCTGCGGCGATTATCAGTTCATATATGGATACAAGTATGCACAATGAAATAGCGGCTATGTTTAGTGCAGAATTAAGTGACTCCCTTAATAAGCTTGAGAGGGAGAAGACGCTTAATGATACAGTTATAAAGGTCAAGAAGAATAGTCTTGATACTAAGCTTGATAATGCTACAGATGCAAGAGCTATGCAGGACATTATCAATCAGCAGATGAAGCTTAATAATATTCATATTAATTTGTAATATATGCGAAAGGTGGACCATTGTAATGGCAGATAAGAAAGAAAACTTAATCGAAGAAGAAGTAAAAGAAACTAAAAAAGCAACAAGAAAGAAGAAATCAGACGAAGAAGGTGCTAAAAGCACAGCCAAGAAGCCAAGAAAAGGCAAGGAAGGTGCAGAAGCTGAACTTACAGAAGAAGAAAAAGCACAGGCTATTCAGGAAAAGTTTATGGAAAAATGCAGGGGAATACTTGCAATAGCCAAGAAGAAAAAGAATGTCCTTGATTATAAGGAGATTATGAACTATTTTCAGGATACTGATTTTGAAGCAGATAAAATGGAAAAGGTATTTGAATTCCTTGAAGCTTGTAATGTAGATGTTAAGATGAATGATGATGAAGTTGAGGAGGACGATATCCTTCTTGATGATGAAGATGATATAGATATTGAAAAGATTGATTTATCTGTACCAGATGGTATTGGCCTTGAAGATCCTGTAAGAATGTACTTAAAAGAGATTGGTAAAGTCCCACTTTTAAGTGCAGAGGAAGAGATTGAGTACGCTAAGAGAATGGAACAGGGTGATGAGGAAGCTAAGAAAAGACTTGCCGAGGCTAACTTACGTCTTGTTGTAAGTATTGCAAAACGTTATGTTGGAAGAGGAATGCAGTTCCTTGACCTTATTCAGGAAGGTAACCTCGGTCTTATTAAGGCTGTTGAAAAGTTCGATTACCGTAAGGGATATAAGTTCTCAACATATGCTACATGGTGGATAAGACAGGCTATTACAAGAGCTATTGCTGACCAGGCAAGAACAATCCGTATTCCAGTTCATATGGTAGAAACTATCAACAAGCTTGTAAGAGTACAAAGACAGCTTTTACAGGAATTAGGAAGAGAACCATCTCCTGAAGAAATAGCAGAGACTATGGATATCCCGGTTGAGAGAGTGAGGGAAATCCAGAAGATTTCACAAGAGCCGGTTTCACTTGAAACACCTATCGGTGAAGAGGAAGACAGCCACCTTGGTGACTTTATTCAGGATGATAATGTTCCAGTACCAGCAGAGGCAGCAGCTTCAACACTTCTTAAGGAACAGCTTGTAGAAGTTCTTGGAACACTTACAGACAGAGAGCAGAAGGTATTAAGACTTCGTTTTGGAATGGACGATGGAAGAGCAAGAACTCTTGAAGAAGTTGGTAAAGAATTCAATGTTACAAGAGAGCGTATAAGACAGATTGAAGCTAAGGCATTAAGAAAGTTAAGACACCCAAGCAGAAGCCGCAAGCTTAAGGATTACCTTGATTAATTGGCAAGACTATTAAATGGTGTTACTAAGGAAAGCTTATGAACGATATTATTAATATATCTAATAGATTAAAATGTGTTGCAAGTCTTGTTAATAAAGGTGCAAGAGTAGCAGATATCGGCACAGATCATGCATATCTTCCAATATATCTTGTCCAGAATGGAATAAGTAATAAAGTATATGCATGTGATGTAAGAAAAGAACCATTAAGACGTGCACAGCTGCACATTGATGAATATGGACTTTCAGATAAGATAACTACACAGCTTTGTGACGGGCTTAAAGGTATTAATAAAGGTGACGTTGATACAGTAACTATATGCGGTATGGGCGGAAAGCTTATGAAGAGTATATTACAGGCAGGTATAGACAAGCTTGGGTATAATACCCAGCTTGTCTTATCTGCACAGTCAGAATTAAGGGATTTCCGTGCATATCTTTTAGAAGCTGGCATAGATATTAAGTCAGAACATATTCTATTAGAAGACGGAAAATATTACTTTATATTTGACTGTGTATACAACACGCCATATGAACAGCATTTTAATAAAAATGTTGTTGATGCAGATGACATTTATAAAAATGATAATCAGAATAATAATGAAAAAAAGATTACAGCTTACACTGAGGAAGAATTAAGATATGGAAAATACCTTCTTGATAATAAGTCAGAAGTGCTTTATGAGTATCTTAATAAAGAACTTATGAGTTGTAATAATATTAGAGATAATCTTCTTAATAAAGAACAGTCAGTGTCTGTGAAGAATAGAATCAAGGCTATTGATGAAGATATTGCTGTTATTAATAAGGCGTTAGGAAGATGGAAGGAGCAATAAATGCTTTTATCACAGATGGCAGCAGAAGCCGCAAAAGATTACAAATATGATATTATTCTTGCTAATGTCAACGGCAAGCTTACAGAGATATCAGATATGGATATAACGGATGAAAAGGTGGAATTTATTACTGTAGGAGAAACTATGGGTAATGAGGCGTATAAAAGAAGCGTACTTCTTTTAATGCTCAATGCAATACATAAGCTTGATACAGATAATAAAATCAAGAGAGTTACAGTTGAATTCTCTCTTAGCAAAGGTCTTTATTGCGATATAAAGGGTGATTTTGAGATTACAGAAGAATTTCTTAATAAAGTAAAAGAAGTTATGAGAGCTGATGTTAAGAAAAACCTGCCTATTAAGAAGCAGGGAATGAAGACATCAGAGGCTATTAAGCTGTTCAAGAAGTTCGGAATGGAAGATAAGACACAGTTATTCAAATATAGAATTAGTTCTTATGTTAATGTATACAGCATAGAGGGTTATTACGATTACTTCTATGGTTATATGGCAGCTAATACAGGAATATTAAAGACATTTGACATATTCCAGTATGATAAGGGCTTTGTTCTTCAGTTGCCAACTAAAGAAAATCCGGAAACAGTGCCGGAATTTGCACCACAGGCTAAGCTTTTTAATGTACTTATGGAAAGAAGCGAGTGGGCAGATATGCTTGGTGTTGATACAGTTGCATCATTGAATAAGCATATAATAAGCGGGGATATTAATTCACTTATTCTTGTTCAGGAAGCGTTACAGGAGCAGAAGATTGTTGAGATTGTTAATCAGATAAAAGAAAGGGAAGGCGTTAAATTCATTATGATAGCCGGACCATCTTCATCTGGAAAGACAACATTTTCACACAGATTATCTATACAGTTAAGAGCAAGTGGATTTAAGCCACACGCAATTGGGGTTGATAATTATTTCGTGGAGAGAGAGCAGACACCTGTTGATGAAAATGGAGAGTACAATTTTGAGGATTTACATGCAATAGACATAAAGCTTTTTAATGACCATATGAATGCATTGCTAAGAGGTGAAAAGGTTGAGATACCTCAGTTTAATTTCCTTACAGGAAGGAAAGAATACAATGGTGATTATATACAGCTTGGGGAAGAAGATATTCTTGTTATTGAGGGTATACACTGCCTTAATGATGAATTATCCTACGCACTTCCAGTTGAAAGCAAGTTTAAAATCTATATAAGTGCACTTACACAGCTTAATGTTGACGAGCATAACAGAGTTGCTACAACAGATGGACGTCTTATAAGACGTATGGCAAGGGATTACAGAACAAGAGGAGCTTCTGCCAAGAGAACACTTTCAATGTGGGAGTCGGTTAGAAAAGGTGAAGAAAAGAATATCTTTCCATTTCAGGAAGAAGCAGATGCTATGTTTAATTCGGCTATGGCATATGAGCTATGTATATTAAAGCCAATAGTAGAGCCTTTACTTTTCTCAATAACAGAAGATGACCCAGAATATCAGGAAGCCAAGAGGTTGCTTAAGTTCTTAGCGTACTTCCTTCCTTGTCAGGCAGACAATGTTCCGATTAATTCTATAATGAGAGAATTTATTGGGGGAGGATGTTTTAGGGTTTAGAAAAATAATAGCAAATGTATATACAAATGCTTGCATAGTGTGGCGGAAAATATTATAATTATTATACAGAAGGGAGTGAATATTATGGCACAGATTAGTTTACGTGTAGATGATGAGATAAAGCATAAAGCAGAGAAAACATTAGACGAAATAGGACTAAGTATGTCAACAGCAATTAATATATTCTTAAAAACAGTTGTCAGGGAAAACCGTATTCCTTTTGAACTTACAGCTGACCCATTCTATAGTAAGTATAATATAGAAGAATTGGAAAGACGTGTGGCAAATATACGTTCAGGTAAAAGTACTTTAAAGGAGCACGAATTAATAGAGGAGGATGAGTGAGAAAATTATGGGGAGATGAGGCTTGGGAAGAATATCTTAATTGGCAGACACAGGATAAGAAGATGCTAAAAAAGATAAATAGATTATTGATGGATATTGACAGAAATGGATATCAATGTATAGGAAAGCCAGAGCCTCTTAGTGGCAATTTACAAGGATATTGGAGTGTTAGAATTGATGAGAAGAATAGGATTGTTTTCAGAATAGAAAATAATAATATTGAAATCATACAATGTGGAACGCACTATAGGGATAAGTAGAAAATATGGAGTAAAAGAATACTCGGTCACAACCGACTCGGTTGTGACCGAGTATTCTTTTGAAATTAACTTGTAATGAAAACAATAGAAATTGTTATATAGCTATATATAACATATACTATTTCCTAAACGAATTCTTATACTCCCTGGACATTTCAAAAAGTTCATTAACATACCTTGGAGTTTTGTTATCAATATTCTTCTTAATTTCACTTAATATGTCGATATAATCGCCAAGCAGTACGCTTATATCTTCTGAGTTAGAAGCACATATCTGATCCCACATTTCAGGAGATGAAGCGGCTACCCTTGTCATATCGCGAAAGCTTCCAGCCGCTAACATCTGCATATGCTTGTCGTTGTCATCCTGCTCAGATACAAGCTTTACAAGTGCTGTAGATATGAGGTGTGGAAGGTGGCTTATTGCGGCTACGCTTTTGTCGTGAATTGTGTAGCCCATAACAATAGGATTGGCTTTCATATCATACACAAGTGCTTTGAAGCGTTCAAGCTGTTCATTAGTAGTCTTTGATGTTGGAGTGATTACATAGCGTGCATTTTTCATAATTGCTGATGAAGAATTAGCATAGCCTGTAAGTTCAGAGCCTGCCATAGGGTGGCCGCCTATAAATACATCTTCCATATCAAGCTCTTTAACAGTGTTATGTATAGAAGTCTTAACACTTCCGACATCAGTTATAATACAGCCGCTTTTAACGATAGCTTTTAACTGCTTAAGGTAGTCATTCATCGTTATTACCGGTGTGCACAGAATTATAAAATCACAATTAGCAAATCTATCATCAACGCAGTCAAGTACTTCATCAACAACTCCGTCTTCCTTTGCTTTATACACAGGCTCAAGTCTGTCTCTTATACACATCTCCGAGCCCACGAGACATGCGCAGATCTCGT
>ERZ1027181.1553-NODE-1553-length-10272-cov-4.453754_pt1 | contig 10272 bp, 9 predicted proteins | sample MGYA00519247_ERZ1027181 | MGnify/ENA primary metagenome ERZ1027181 (study PRJEB26926, sample SAMN06164415) | human gut metagenome | biome: ENVO:00009003; feature: ENVO:2100002; material: ENVO:00002003 | host: Homo sapiens | place: USA | collected 2012 ...
TAAGAGACAGGACATACACTTCTGACAATAAGATATTTACGCATAATCAGAGATGGATAATTTGCAAACAAATATCATAAGAATCCTTATCAGAGACTGATTCCTGAATAAAAGATTTCCGTATTTGAATTATTATAGCTACATTTGCAGCGAAATGGGGTTCTCTTACTAAGAGAACTCCATTTTTTTTATTCTAACAGATTCATTTTCAAGATAGATCCAAGAAAGACCAAAAAGGAACACATAAATTCCTTTTCCGCACTCATTAAAAGAACAAATGATAAAATGCAAAAGCGGCCACTTACGATAAAAATCGAAAGTGACCGCTAAAAAGAGATTTATTTCTCTAATATAAGGATCTAACAGTACGGAGTTACTTCACCACAAATCCTCTCTTATCCAGATAAGCTTTGAATTTATGCAAATATTCTTCATCCGGACCATCAAAGAAGGATACACCGGATGCCCCGTTATTGTACGCTTCATCCAGCGCCTCTTCAAAATTGTCCTTAATATCACCAAACATCAGTCCGGCATATATCTTGGCACGCCCATTCACCGTTTCAACGCTTTCCCTTACCGAACGCCCGATCCATTCAGGACCTTCATAATAGAATTTATTATAAATCATCGGATAATAAGCATCCAGCGTCCATTCTCCCCAATCTTGGCGCACCATCTTGCGAGCCATGGACGGTCCCGGGAACACTGCGGCAGAAATAGCTTTATGATCGGCTTTCACCGCTTTGGTAATGGCATCCACCACACGAGTGATGGCATCCAGACGGAAATTGATCCAACTCTGGTTTTCCATCGGATACTTTAATTCCAACGGATCCTGTCCTGTTTTAGCTTTAAACAATTCACGGCAGACATCACAATAACAATAGTCATATTCCGGCAACTCTTCTTTCTGCTCTATACCATAGTTTTTCCATAGGCTGACAGGCAAGATTACATCCGGCATACGGACATAATCCAGATGAACACCATCCACATAAGGCTTATGGGCTTCCTTTACATAGTCTTCTGCCAGATACTCTGCCACACCTTGGTGATTAGGGCACAAGAAGCGATAATAATCCACGTAGGCCGGTTTGTCGTGACAAGACTCGCCTTTACGGTTCACGGCATACCAGTCGGGATGCTTGTCCAGCAGTTCCCTGCGGTTCATCGTCCATTTCCAATAATGTGCCTCCAGTCCGGCTTCTTTGCAAAGACGATAAATATTTTCATTGTATCCCTCGAACATGACACCCGAAATACCACATTCTTTCAACAACGCAAACCATTTTTTCCATTCGGCATCCGAACGGTTATTCAGACGCATCCACAACCAGTTTTTAACTTCACGGGCAGGTATCTTTTCTGTCCGGAAACGTCCTTCATTATTTATCACATAACGGACTCCTTCAGCAGGATTGGTTATAGCTATCTGATAGGTGTTCTGAGTCGCTTCCACCGCAATCCGGGCATCAGCCGGAAGATCTTTCAACTCTTTATCAGTCAAAAAGAATTGTTCTGTGGCACGCAAGTAGTTATGTTGTTTACTATAATTATCCTGCTGTGCGTAGAACATGGCCCACAGCAATTTATAAATAGCCTGATTGTATGGATAAACCAACTCATCCTGCGAGGTTCCCACTTGCTTGTCTACGAAATAAAGATATCCCCAACGGTCGGGCATGTGCATATCGATTCTTCCGGTAGGAGTCCATACCCAGTTTTCCTCAGGTCCTTTCTCCTTCAGCCACTGTACACGCGAGAAGTTGATGCGCCAGGTGTTGCCGGCCTTCAACGGATTGTTAAAGTTCATGGTCAGCGCCTGATGAGGAATGGCCATTTCCACACTCCAATACTTATCTTTATCTTTTGATTTATTCAGTGTACCTTCACAATGGATGGCGGTCTTCAATCCGGGGCAGTCCCATTGCACCATGAAATTTCCACCCGAACGATAAGGTTTGTCCAGCATCAGGTCGAAAATCACGCCACGCGCATTGGTTTCTATTTCAAAATAATTGTGTCCGTCGCTATCCGGATCGATAAACACTTCAAAGTCATTGTCATAATAGATGATGGTATCACGCTGGGTAAGACGTGCCTTGATATCCTCTTCTTGAAGAACAGCTCCTACATATAAATATTCATCATCCCACAGCATCTTGGCTATAGTTTCATATTTGGGAGTCGGGAATCCTTCACCGCTTATATCTACAAACGGAGCGGTAGGCGCCGCCTTCTTCCAGGAAGTTTCATTCAGTTTACCATCTATTTTCAACTTTCCATCCGGACGATAACATACATAAGTACGCGGTTCGGTCAGAAAACGTTCATATTGTTCAAAAAGGCTTTGTGCCATTGCCGGAAAAGTAACCAGCAGAAGCAACAGGGTATAAATAAGTTTCTTCATCTATTTTTCTGATTCAGATTAGTTATTATCTTGCACTTGTCCCACTCCACGATAGAGTTTGATCGGTCCATCCAGCAACACGGCCAGCACGGTAATCTGCTCATCCTGTACCTGTTGGGGTACATCAATATAAAGATTGCCCGGTACTGAGTTCCAATAATTTTTATTGTAGACCTTGTAATTCAACATAGCTCCGTTACCAACCACCCATATACGGTTCACTTTGTTCATCAGCCCTTTTACTTCCACCGGACCGTTAGGTTTGTAAGGGAGGTATAAATACAGAATATCCCCCGCCTTATTCAGCGTGGTATATCCCTGGAAATGCTCGGTAGGAATCCCTGCGCGAGTTTCATAAATAGCTTCTTTATGCTTCTTGGTCCATCGGCCGAACTCCTTCAACACAGCGATCTGTTCTTCAGGAATGGAACCGTCCTCTTTCGGACCGATATCCAATAAAAGATTACCGCCCATGCTCAGGCAGTCTACAAATGTACGAAGCAAGATATAGGGTGATTTATAGTTGCTGTCTGTATGCTGATATCCCCATGAATCATTCATGGTCATACAAAGCTCCCAATATTTATCCTCGGGACGCACCACCGGCACTCCCTGTTCGGGAGTAGCATAGTCGCCATATCCCTGTATGCGCGAATTGATAATCACATTCTTATTATCCGAACGGAGCAGATCTACAATACCTTTGGAATTCCATGCTTCCGCACTTTGCTCCCAATCCCCGTCGAACCAATACAGATCCGGTTTCCAGGTTTTGTTCAGCTCCGCCAATTGTCCGAAATTGAACTTGTTGAATCTGGCCCAACGTTCAGGATCATTTTTATAACGTACTTCCGTACGGGTTTTGTTTGGGTAATCAGGATGAGACCAGTCCAATAAAGAATAATAGAAGCCAAGTTTCAATCCTTGTTTTCTTACTTCCTTTACAAAGGGAGCTATGAGATCACGTTTTGCCGGAGTGCTTTTCACGACGCTGATATCTCCTACTTTGGTATCCCATAACGCAACTCCGTCATGATGTTTGGTAGTTATCACTGTATATTTGGCTCCACTTTCTTTTATCAGATCCACCCAAGCCTTCGGATCATACTTGGAGGCTGTGAAACCTTTTTCCTGCTCCATGTATTCATCATAGGGCAGGTAGTTGTTAAAGAAGGACCAGCTTTCGGACACTCCTCTGACGGAATAAATTCCCCAATGGATAAAGATACCCAACTTGGCTTGTGAAAACCATTCCATTCTCTTGTCTTTCTGCTCGACTGTTTCATTCTGTAGCGTATCTTGTGCCCGTAAAGGAGAAGCTGCAATCAGCAGACTCAGGAACGCTAACGATAATCGGTTCTTTTTCATATATAATAGGTTTGATTAGTTAGGATAGCATGTCAGTATTATTAAAATTTACAGCTATATAATGGACAAGGATAATGTATTTTTATATTTTATTCTATCTTTGCACCCCTAAAACAGAACAAATATGAGCGCAAAGAAAAAGAAACAATCCAATAGTCCCCTGAGAGTCATCATTATTTTAGTATTACTGGGACTTTTGGCATATAAACATCAATTGTTTGACGGGAAACTGCTTGAAAATATCCCCACTATCGAAAGCAATGAAGAAAAGCCAGAAATACTGACCTCGCCCCAGCATGACGGTGCATTGGAAATTCCGATGATACAATCAAGTACAGGCGGCCAGATTCTGAAACGTAAAGGATATACCCTGTCTTATAATGCCGATTACAAAACTCCACAATGGGTGGCGTGGGAACTTACTAAAAAAGAAACAAAAGGAAAAGAAGGGCGAACAAATAAATTCTTGCCCGACCCGGACGTACGTGGAGCCAAAGCATATACGGGAGATTATACAAAATCAGGATATGACCGGGGACACATGGCCCCTGCCGCCGATATGAAATGGAACAAACAAGCCATGGAAGAATCTTTTTATATGAGCAACATTTGTCCGCAAAATCCGAATCTGAACCGCGGCGACTGGAATGACCTGGAGGAAAAGTCACGCCAATGGGCAAAAAAATATGGAGCCGTGTATATTGCCTGCGGACCTATATATGATACTAAACGCCCCAAAAGAATTGGCAACAATAAAGTGGCAGTCCCCCATGCTTTCTATAAAGTCATATTGATAAATGATAAGAAAAATCCGCAAGCCATAGGATTTATTTTCCCCAACAGCGCCGGACATAAGCCACTGAAGAAATATATGGTAACAGTAGACAGCGTAGAGAAAAGAACGGATATCGATTTCTTCCCTGCCCTGCCGGATGAAATAGAAAACAGAATCGAAGCGGAGTTGGTACAAGAATTACCGTAGTCTATCACACATACGCAGGCATGAAACGATACATACGTATGTATACCCCCACACATACGTATGTGTGGGGGCACACGAACGTACGGGTTTTATTTCACTTCCAGCACTACGATAGACTTGGCAGGAAGAGTCACTTTCAAGCTTCCTTTATTGACCTTTGCTCCGGTAAATTCTTTCGGGGCAACCACATTCGGTTTCTCGAAACTATTGTAATCACCTATATTGTTAGCAGTCAGAATACGGCCGGTAACACTCTTGGCCTTTACCTCACCCAAGTTCAACTCTATTTCCTGCGATTCCTGCAAATCCACATTAGACAAGGAAATATGAATCAAACCGTTTGCATCCCGTGAAGCTGTAGCACTTACCATCGGGACAATACGGTCGTCGCGTACAATCTTGCGTTCACAGTTCAGTTCCAAAGGAAGATAAGTAGCATCCTGATGCACTTTATACATTTCAAAGACATGGTAAGTCGGTGTCAGAACCATCTTGTCGTCCTTTGTCAAAATCATAGACTGAAGCACATTGGCAATCTGGGCAATGTTTGTCATCTTGATGCGATCCGTATATTTATGGAAAACATCCAGTGTCAAAGAGGCCACGAAAGCATCGCGCAACGTGTTCTGCTGATACAGATGTCCACGGACAGTTCCCGGCTCTTCATCCCACCAGGTTCCCCACTCGTCCACCATCAAACCGATTTGCTTCTTCGGATCATATTTATCCATAATTGCCATATGCTTCTTCAGCACCGGTTCTATTTCCAGACATTTGCCCATAGTCCAATAATAATCATCATCAGTGAACTGTGTAGCCGATCCTTTACTTCCACTCCATCCCATCACTGTATAATAATGTAAAGACACACCGGCCATACGGTGACCTACATTCTTCATCAGTACTTCTGTCCAGTTATAGTCATAATCACTGGCACCACTTGCAATCTTGAACAAGTGATTGCCATCATAGTCACGACAATAAGTGGAATAACGGCGGTACAAGTCCGCATAATATTCAGGACGCATACTGCCTCCGCATCCCCAACTTTCATTACCTACCCCAAAGAATTTCACTTTCCATGGTTTTTCACGACCGTTCTCCTTACGCAGTTTCGCCATCGGGCTACCTTGTTCGGAAGTCATGTATTCCACCCATTTCGCCATTTCTTCCACACTCCCACTTCCTACATTACCGCTGATATAAGGCTCACAACCTATCAGCTCACACAAGTTCAGAAATTCATGTGTTCCGAAACTATTATCTTCCACTGTACCTCCCCAATTGTTATTGACCATTCGGGGGCGGTTCTCTTTCGGACCGATACCATCCATCCAATGATATTCATCGGCAAAACATCCGCCCGGCCAACGAAGCACCGGCACTTTCAAATCTTTCAATGCCTGAAGCACATCATTACGATAGCCTTGGGTATTGGGAATTTTAGAATCCTCACCTACCCACAAGCCTCCATAGATACAGGTGCCCAAATGCTCTGCAAATTGCCCGTAAATATGTTTACTGATGATTTCTTTCCCTTGCTCGGGATGTACATTGATAGTCGCTTTCTGTTGGGCAAATACCGGCATTGCAGCGAACAATGCCAAGCCCATAAGTGCATTTTTCATGATTAAAAATAAAATAATTAATTATACTATATTTGCGTTCTCGTTTTTCGTTTGGTCAAATTTACACATTTTACATCAACCGGATAGTGGACAAAATTGTATTTTTAGGGGTACAAAATCGTCAAAAGTAGAAAAGAAACGGATATTTGCCTATATTTGCATACAAAAAAGCCCGATAGACTAAAATGAATAAAAAGAAGCGTACTATTGTATGGATTGTTATCCTTATCATTATCCTGACAGGAGCAGGCGGTGCAGGAAGTATATATTACTATTTCTTTGCCAAACAATTCCAACTTACAAAAACCACCTATATTTATATAGACAGAGATGATAACCTGGATTCTGTATACCATAAAATAATCCGGAACGGACATCCTAAAAGTATGTTCGGTTTTCAATATCTGGCAGAAAAAGAGAAGTATGGCGACAATATACGGACAGGACGTTACGCTCTCAATCCATCGGACAATATGCGCTACCTCTTCCGGCGTCTTTCCATGGGATACCAGACTCCCATTAATCTGACTGTACCCAGTGTACGCACCGTGGACAGATTAGTGCGGGCCGTTTCGCGCCAGCTCATGATTGATTCTCTGGATATTGCCAAATTAATTTCCGACAGTGCTTACTGTGCACAAATGGGATATACCCAAGAGACACTACCCTCCCTTTTTATTCCTAATACTTACGAGGTTTATTGGAATATGAGTGCTGACGCTTTCATGAAACGGATGCAAAAAGAACATGCTGCCTTTTGGAATAATGACAGGCTGAAAAAGGCTCAACATATCGGACTTACTCCTGAAGAAGTGTCCACCCTGGCCTCTATCGTGGAAGAAGAAACGGCCAATGGTCCCGAAAAGCCCATGGTCGCAGGACTTTATATTAACAGATTGAATAAAGGGATGTTGTTGCAAGCAGACCCGACGGTAAAATTTGGTTTACAGGAATTCGGACTGAAACGCATTCTTTTCAAACATCTGGAAGTGGATTCTCCTTATAATACCTACAAACATGCAGGTTTACCTCCGGGACCTATCCGAATCCCATCCATCCAAGGATTGGAAAGCGTACTGAACTATACACAGCATCATTATATTTATATGTGTGCAAAAGAAGATTTCTCAGGCACTCATAATTTCGCGGTCACAGCAGCCCAGCATCAAGCTAATGCAAGACGCTATCAACAAGCGTTAAACCGGCGAAAAATAAAATAAAAGGAGCGGACTATAGGTCCGCCCTCCCAATGGATTATTTAATGTGTATCTATAGAATCTTTCAGCAACCTTCCTTTGTATTGTCCTTTTTTCCCGGTCATCTTTCCATATTCCACTGCATGTACCGGACAAACATGGTAACAAGCCAGACATTGAGTACAGTTACCTCCCCAAACGGGACGATCCGTCACTGTTATATTGCCCACAGGACAAACCTTCTCACACTTCTTACAACCAATGCAGGCTTCCGTTGCATGAAAAGGCTTGGGAGACATCAGAAAAGCATTGAAAAGAGGGCGCAGCAAATAGGATTTAGTAAATGGAAGCGCACCTTCATGACAATTATATTGTTTCATTTGAGCCCTTGATGTAATTTCTTCGTTGATAAAACGCACACGGGCAACAGCATTCTGTACTTTCTGGGTTTCTATATCTTTATCATCTACATCAAAACCGGGCAAAGAAACATACGTATTCGGCATAGTAACCGAATAGCCGGCAACACATTGCCAACCTTTCCGGGTAACGGCAGAAGAAAAAATTTGTGCAGTCCGGCCTGTATCATCTCCGCAAGTACAGACAAAGAAAAGGTATCCCGGCTTATCCAACTTTAGCTGATGAATAAAACGAAGTACTATCTTGGGAGGGCCCCATGCATATACAGGAAAAACAAAACCTACTTTTTCCCCTTCTTTCAGCTTATACGCTTTGTTCCTGTCTATTTCCATAGCTATGGACAACAATTCCTCATTCTGTCCTTCCGCCAGCTGCCTTGCCACCCAAGCCGAATTACCTGTACCTGAAAAATAAAATATCATATCCGTACTATTTTTATAAAAAGAAGCGATGCTAATCTTTTGAATTAGCATCGCCTTATAATGAAGCCGCACCAGTGATGCGATGAAACTCCGAATGACAGGTTTTGAGTGCTCTCCTCCTTTGTAATCCACCGGCATAAATGCTACCCGAAGGCGTGGCCCGCCATTGGAAGATGAAGCTATGTCTCGGTTTTCAGATTAGTTTGATGAGTTTCCCAATCCAACTAATGCGGCTCGCTTTTCATCTCTTTCCGTATGACAAATATACGTCCTTTTTATGATATAAACAAGAGTATAGCAGAATTTGTTTGTTAAAAATAATAAGCAAGAAAATAACTCTCTGTAATTCTGCTTATTGTTGTTTCCATTTCTTAAGGAAACATCACAAGGCATCCGCAATAAAAAAGAGCAACCCCTTAGAGATTGCTCTTTCATAAATCTTTATATCGCCGTTTACAGAAGAATTAAGCTGCTTTTGCTTTAGCAACAATTGCTTTGAATGCTTCCGGATGGTTCATAGCTAAATCAGCTAACACCTTACGGTTGATTTCGATACCTGCTTTGTGCAATGCACCCATCAATTTAGAATAAGACATTCCTTCCAGACGAGCGGCAGCGTTGATACGCTGAATCCACAAAGCGCGGAAATTACGTTTCTTGTTCTTACGGTCACGGTATGCGTAGGTCAAACCTTTTTCCCAAGTGTTTTTTGCTACTGTCCATACATTCTTTCTTGCACCAAAGTAACCTTTGGTAAGACCTAAAATTTTCTTTCTTCTTGCTCTAGAAGCAACATGATTTACTGATCTTGGCATAGTTTTAATTCTTTTTGAATGTTAGCGCCACTGTTTCACACGGTGAACTTAAAGCTAAAGACATTCGGTTAATACTTTAAATAATACGTTTACGCTTTCGTTGTTTTTAGATTACTTCATGCAAAGCAATTCCTTAACCTGATCCAAGTTAGCATTAGCTACTAGACCTGAGTGTACAAGGTTTCTTTTCTGCTTTTTAGTCTTCTTAGTCAAAATATGACTGTGAAAAGCGTGCTTTCTTTTGATTTTACCTGTTCCGGTAAGAACGAATCTTTTTTTAGAACCGGAGTTAGTCTTGATCTTTGGCATCTTGTTTTTAATTTTAAATTATTATTCAAATGGTGGTAACGCACTATACCGGCGCGTTACGCACTCTTTTTTCATTCTTTTGTTTCTACTGCCTTTTTCGGATTTTCCTTTTTAGCAGTATCCGTTTCTGCCTTCTTCGGAGAGCCCGCTTTCTTCGGAGCCAAAGAAATAGTCATTCTCTTACCTTCCAACAAGGGCATCTGCTCTACTTTTGCATATTCTTCCAAGTCATTCGCAAAACGAAGCAACAATACTTCGCCTTGTTCTTTGAAAAGAATGGAACGACCTTTAAAGAACACATATGCTTTTACTTTTGCTCCTTCTTCCAAAAATCCCTTGGCATGTTTCAACTTGAAGTTGTAATCATGATCATCTGTCTGAGGCCCGAAACGAATCTCCTTCACGACCACTTTCACAGATTTCGCTTTTTGCTCTTTCTGACGCTTTTTTTGCTGATAGAGGAATTTTTGGTAGTCGATTACTCTACAAACGGGGGGCGCAGCATTCGGTGAAATTTCAACCAGATCGAGCCCTTGATCTTCAGCCATCTTTAATGCCTGAGAAGTAGGATAAACTCCCTGTTCTACGTTATCACCTACTAAACGAACTTCACGAACACGAATACGTTCGTTGATTCTATACTGTTCTTTCAGACTGTCATTCTTCATTCAAAAAGATTTATTCCTGTCTCTTATACACATCTGACGCTGCCGACGATA
>ERZ1027181.1566-NODE-1566-length-10220-cov-12.789277_pt1 | contig 10220 bp, 10 predicted proteins | sample MGYA00519247_ERZ1027181 | MGnify/ENA primary metagenome ERZ1027181 (study PRJEB26926, sample SAMN06164415) | human gut metagenome | biome: ENVO:00009003; feature: ENVO:2100002; material: ENVO:00002003 | host: Homo sapiens | place: USA | collected 2012 ...
ATGGTATGAGCTACAGCCAGTTGATGGGTGCTCTTCACAAGGCTGGTATCGAGATCAACCGTAAGGTTCTCGCTGACCTCGCTGTTAACAACCCAGAGGCTTTCAAGGCTATCGTTGCTAAGGTGAAGTAATTTGAAAGATTTTTAAAGGAATCCTCAGTTATCTTTGATAGCTGAGGATTTTTCTTTTTTCAGGTATTCCTAGAGAGGGCAAACTGGCCTCACACGCCCTGGGCTGTACGGAGTTATACCCACACGCCCTGAAAGGGCAGAAGCTCTTAGCCCAGGGCAACGCCCTGGGTACAGTGGGCAATCAGCAAGACGCCCTGTAAGGGCAAAAGCTTTAAAATATGGATTATAAAGCTTTTGCCCTTACAGGGCGTATGTGTATAACTCCGTACAACCCAGGGCGTTGCCCTGGGCTAAGAGCTTCTGCCCTTTCAGGGCGTGGGGGCAGAAGCCTCTGCTTTACTTCATCAACTCAAGACCTGCCTCAAACTTGTTGGTCTTTTTCATGATGTCAGGAAGCTGATTGACAACAGTCTTCAAAATCATGAATTGTGCCTTATCATCCTTGTCCATACCTGTAGTAGGAATCTTGTTAACCTGAGCATAAAGCATGTCGATGATAGGAGCTACGAAATCCTTGTCAACATAGAAATATACCTTGTTGGCTGCTGGATAAGATACGTGTACTGGAATACCGGTCTTAAACTGATCCAACATGCCGGCTACCATAGCCTGCTCCTGAGCATCGTCGATGTCTGCGGTAATCTTGGCTGTGTTCAGGAACAAGGTAATCATATTCTCGTTAACCACCTTGTATGTAGCGTAATCGCTGGCTACCTTCCAGTCCTTGTCATCAGCCTCTTCCTTGTAGGTTGCAGAAATCTGACCCTTCTCATTGAAGGTTACATCCTGCAAAACGCTTCTGAGCTTGTCGTTGAGCAGCATTGGAGCCATTGAGATGGCATCCTTTACTGGATATGGCTCATCAAAGACACCAGGTATATCGATAACTGCATCATCAGAACCTTCCCACTTTAATACTACTGAACCTGTTGGCTGGAAAGTTGTTGGATCCATACCTGCATCCTGTACCTTCCAGGTACCTTCAATCTTCTCGTTGCGTACAAATTCCTTTTCGTCATTGTCATCATCGCTGCTACAAGCAGTGAAGAAGCCAAGGGTGCAAACCATGGCCATCAAATAAATAAACTTTTTCATTTTCTTCTCTTTTTTTGTTAATGAATAATTGTTGTTTTTTATCTTTTTATCTCTCTTTGGCTATATATATTTTTGCTATATATTAATGTACGCGGACATTATTATATAGATAACTTCAGCAGAATATTATCTGTTACTTCAGCTGATACGTGATACCTACGCTGCCGTAGATAGGATACATCGTCTGCTCGATGGTCTCGAAATCCTTCTTGAAGATGCCGTTCAGACCCCAGCTCAGGTCGGCGCAGATGCCCCAGCGGTTGTTCAATCGCCAGTCTATTCCGAAATCTACGCCCACCTGCCAGTTGCGCATATCATCGCTGAAATCGTAATCACCACGCTCGCCTTCATCATGACCCAACTTTACCTTTTGTCCGGTAGGATCGCCCTTAGGATGACCTTCCTCCTGGCGGCGCAGGTAACCATCGTATGCCCAGCCCTCAAACTTCTTTGATGTTACATAGCTAACATACGGACCCAACTTGAAACGGAGGTTGTCGCAAATGTCGTATGTTGCCTGCAATGGTACTGTGATAAGACTCATATCTACCTTCGTAACCACGTTGCCTGTAAATATACCTTTCAGTTCTTCTCCGCCACGAACTATTCTCATATAATAGTTTTTTACGCCTGCATCAATCTTCATGCCCTTGTTTTCAAAGTGCAGACCTCCAACGAATCCCCATTTGCCTGAAAGTGGGTGATAAGCATCGATACCCAGACTGAAGTTAGGTTGCAGGGTATAGCTGTGCAGTGTACGGATGGTAGCAGGAAGACCGATAGGGGCTGTGCCTCCAATATTATACGCCACGCGAGCCTGATACTGGTAGCCGTGAAGATATTTGTTCCACGAGGTGCGCTTGCTTTCTTCTACCTGCTTGTGCTCCTCAGTCTTCTGATTTTCATTTTCTTCTGCCCATGTAGCAGTGCCCCATGTCAGCAGGAGAGCTAATATTGTTATCTTCTTCATTCTATGTTTTCCTCCTTAGCTTATTTGCAAATCAACTTGAAACTGTCTATCCAAAGGGTACTGCCTACGGCACCCAGGAAGTTAGCTCCATCTGAACTGGATGAACTGACAATAGTGAGACTGTAGCCACCATTCTTCAGCTTGATTGGGTCTATGGCTTTCTTATACTCGAAATCTACGCTGAAGTGATGCCATTCCGGTGTGTTTCCAATGGCAACTTTTCCGTTGTCATCATGGGTTTCACCTACCAGAGCAAGTGCCACTATCTGTTTGCTGGTCTGTACATTATCTCCGTAGAGCAATACGGCATTCCCCTTTTCATCGATGTTCTCATAGAGTACAGCGTAGATGGTTCCGTAGTCATGGCGGTCAAGTTCTTTCATATTCTTGTCGGTGAATTTTTCGCCAGCCTGATATTTATACCATCCTTCTAACTTAGCAGGCTTTGCGCTGAAGCTGAATGGATGACCGAACTTTGTTGCCTTCATTGCATTTAAAAGGGCATCGGTAGCATCAAACTGTCCGATAAAGAGGTTGCCGGCAGCGATAGGCTTGTGTGCCATATCAGCGACCTTGCTGGTGCGCTTAGTAGTGAGCTTCACGCCTTTGCCCTTATAGCCGTCTTTTATCATCACGGTAGGATATTCCTCCGGTTTTGCCGAAGGGTTGCTGATCTGGAATCCAGAGTTTCCTGTTGCCCAGATGTCGAGTTTATTGCCGTTCCAGTTCTCCTGCCAGTTGTAGTATCCTTTGCTGAGGTATGCGTTTTCAAATTCGAATTCAATCTCGTTTGGCATGGTGGTCTGACCCTTCTTGATGCTCACCTGATAGGTGCGGGTCCACTGCTTGTCTTCTGATGTAACCACGTATGTAACAGGACCTTTGGAGAAGTCGTGCACACTTCCGCTTTCCGGCTGGATGGTGGCTCCAGGAGTGAGTCGGAACATCGGTGCCTGCTTCTTGAGGCTGGCGAATGGCTTCATGGTGAATTCTATCTTGTCCTGGTCGCTCTGCACGTTGACGAGCGTATCCGATGCGTTTGTGAACCACAGCTTCAGCCAGCTTCCTGGGTGGATGTATGCCTGCTCGATGTCGCATTCGGCATTGAGGGGTTCATCCTTGAAGCATGAACTGAGTGATAGGGCGCAAACCGTCGATAAAGATAGCGTTATAAATTTTCTAAAACCCATAGTCTTCATATCCTTTTCCTTTATTACATAAGAATCTCTATCTTTTGTTATAAGATCCTTTCCTTTATTATATAAGAGCGTTATCTTTTTGGGATATCCGCTGATGATTCAATTTTCTGGTTGCAAAGTTACGCTGAAAACTTGAAAGCGCCAAACATTTTTCACTTTATTTGCATATTATTTATGTTTCTGATTATTTGTTAAATGGGGTAGGAAAAAAGAAGACTGGGCATCCCTTTTGGAATGCTCAGTCTTGATTTTAGAAATTTACATTGTCGCCACCGCTGCCTTCGCCGTCTCCGGTGTTATCCTTTCCGGTGCCTCCTGATGGGGTGTTGCCGCCGCTTGGGTTGTCCTTGTCGGTGCCGCCGGAGGTATCACCGGTGTTGTCCTTTCCGGAGCTGCCGCCTGAAGTTCCACCGCCTGAAGTGCCGCCTGAAGTTCCGCCGCCATTTTCCTTGTCTTCGATGCCGTTGTACTCGGTCATCTCCTCCATCTTGATGCCACTGAGCATCGGCTTTACTCGCTTGCCCTGGTCCATGACAGAGTAAGGTGAGTAGATGATGTACATGGCCTTGATGTTGGCTGAGGTGAACTTCTTGGCGCTTACGGCTGGGGAAGTTCTGATGCCGAGCTTGAAGCTTCCGAAGTTGTCGAGCACCACCTTGTTGCCTTCGGCGATGTTGGCGGAGATCTCAGTCATCAGGGCGTTGATCACGGCCAGGATGTCCGGTTCGGTAACGGTGCATCGCTCAGTGATATTCTTGGCGATGGCGCTGGTGTGCACCACTCTGTTCACTACTGCTCTACCGTAGATCATTCCCCTGGTAGGGGAGTTCTTGCGGTTGTTTTTCACTTTTCTGAATTTTGCCATACTCATTTAGATTTAAAGGGTTAAACAATCATTTTTCTTTCTTCATCGTTTTTTTGTCACGCAGATTTCGCAGATGACGCAGATTTCTCTGCATTAGCTACTCATGCACGAGGTTACCCCCAGGGTGGTGGCAATCGCCGTGAGAATAGAAATCGCAATCTGGATAATGGTTTTCCATGTGTCTTTCTTCATTTTTGTATCTCCTTTCTGTTTATTTTAATGTTATTAGAAAAATTTACATCTCTTTTTATCAGGTTATTAGATAATTTTACATCAATACCTGCTGACGATTCTTCCGCCGCATGGTGTAGCTTACGTGCAGCCAGCGGTGCTTGCCGGGAGAGGCGCCGCGAGGCTCCAGGATCAGCTGGTCGAAGGTGCAGCTCGATTCTATGAATTTTCTGTACTTCGCCAGAATCTCCTCGTTCGGGATGAAGATGTCGGCAGCCTCGCCCAGGGTATGCTGACTGCCCGGTACGCCATGTACGGCAAGGTTGAGCTGCGGACAGCGATACCCGCTCGTGATGGTGATGATGCCGCAATGCAGACGAAGGGGTTCCAGCACCTGCTCGCACAGCATCATCAGACGGATGATGACCATGGAGCTTTGTGGAGTGTTGTCGATGCCATACTTGATGGCGGTGCCCGAGCGGAGAAACTCTCCGAGGGCGAAGTGAGTGGAGAGGAGCATCTGCTGCATCCTCTCCAGTTCTAACATTGTGTGTGTTTCCATAAGCATTATTGATTGGTTTACGATGCAAAGATACGAAATTTTTTCGGGTTTGTCAAGGGTTTGGGGGTTACTGCGAGGGTTACATTGAGGGTTACCCCGTTTGGGAAATCATTTGAGCCTCTTTTGGGTCAGAAATGAGCCTAACGTAACGTTTGTTTTAGGCTCATTTCATCGCCAAAAGAGGCTCTATTGCAGGGTAAAAGAGGCTCTATTGCAGACCAATAGAGGCTCTTTTCATTCAGAACAGTTTCCTTTCATTCTGAAGAAGCAGAAGAGGCTCTTTTCAGCTTTCTCCTCCTCCCATGATCAGCAGCTCGATGATTCGGCAGGGAGGATTCTTCTGCAGCTGCTCCATGTAGAATCTCGTGATGCTGTCGGGGTAGATGCTGTTGCGCTGCTCCATGCCCCTGAGCTTGCTCAGCGCCTTATCCGGATGATTGGGTGGGGGAATGCAGCTCTTCTGGAAGAACTGGCGGTAGAGCTTCTGCAGGGGGATGGGGCGCAGGAGATCATCGTGCCACTCATCGCCCACGTCCTCCTCGCCGCTGCTCCTCACCATCACATAGTCGCTCACATCGTGTACGAACTCGATGATCCATCTCTTGGGACATCGCCACTCCCGGATGCCCGGTTCCTGATCCAGCATCCACTTATAGTCGTCGAGCATCTGCTCGTGGGCACGGGCTCTCAGCTCGTTGTACTCTTCTCTTGTCATAGGCGTATCGTTTTTTGAAATTCACTATCTCCAGGGTTCATCGTCCTTCGCCAGCACCTTGCCCTGCATCGCCTCGGCTATGCAGTCGTCTTCCGATTCCCTTTCGTCGTATCTGCCGCAGGGCTGGCGCACGTAGTACACCTTTCCGGGATGACAGAACTCCTGGTCTCTCACCTTCAGCATCTCTACGATGGTAAACATCTTGCCCTCTTCGGGCTTCGAGATGCGGTTTACGGTGAGCAGGAAGTCGGCGAGGTTAGCCCACTGGGCACTGCCCGCTACGGAGTAGATATCCAGCGGCGGAAATGCCTCGTGACCGTCCTTGTACTGTATTCTCGGGTGAGCCACCACCACCGTCCAGATGTGGCGCGTACGGCTCCATGCCTGCAGCTTCGTCAGCATCAGTCTCACCTTCTCCGTCTCCGTGGCACGGCTGCCGCCCTCGGTCATGTTGATGAACACATACGGGTCTATCACCAGATAATCTATCTTCTGCTTCTTGCGGTTCATCATCGCCTCCATCATTCCGATGATGTAGTTGCTGTCGGGCAGGCGGGTCTTCGTGTCGAAATCCACCATGTGCTCCGACAGGTAATCCAGCACCTTGCGGTTCTCCTGCCTTGCCTCTTCGGGCGATTCTGCGCCGTCCATATCCTCCGTGTTCCTCACCCCCAGGGCTATGCGGGCTATCTCCCTCACGTGCTTGCCCTTGATAGGTTTCTCGAACGAGAAGAACGCCACGCGCTTCTGGTTGTGGTACATCAGATGCGCCATCAGGCAGTTGAGGAAATCCGTCTTTCCCGAGTTCGGGCGACCGGTGAGGATGATGAGTCCGCCCTCGGAAGTGGGGTGGAAGATGCCGTCGGTGAGTCCGCCCATCCCCACCTCGTAGCCACGGTCGTAGTTGCCCATCATGATGTCGAGGATGTCTTCCTTGTGCTCGGAGAGGTCGTAGATGTCGGCGTCGCTGATGCCCTGCGCTTCGGCTATGATTCGCTGCACCTCGCGGCTTCCGAATGCCTCATATACCTCGCTGATGTCCTTCTTGCCCTGCGGCAGCGTGGTAACCTTGGCGCGGGTCTGGTATTGCTCTATCAGGAGTTTTACCAGTCGGCGGCCCGGGCGGTCGGTATCGCCGCAGATGATGATCTCGCCCGCCTGCTGAATCCACTCGTCGAAAGCCTCGTGACTCTCCTCGATGTTGGTGCTGGCACCGTTGGCGATGCTCAGCACGTAGGGGAATCCGCAGGTCATCAGCGTGAGTCGGTCCTTTTCGCCCTCGGTGATGATGAGCTGGCGGATGTTCTGAGCGTCGGGGCGGAGCAGGTTGATGCTGTCGATGCCGTAGGGGGCGCAGGGCTTGGTGGGGGAAACCTGGCAGAAGAGCTTGCTCCACTCGCCGGTGACGGGGTGCTGCTGCACGGAGCGGAATTTCACGTTGATGATCTTGCCGTCCAGGTAGTTGCAGTAGGCGATGGCAGGTACCATCTCCACGCCTTTCGGGTCCTCGCTTTTGGTGTCATCCGCCGTCTGCTTCATCCATGCGCACATCACTCCTTCCTGAATGATGATGTCGGGCGATAGCTTCATTGCCTGGATGTATCGCTGCACCATCGACTGGAGCGAGGCGAGTTCGGTGGCGCTGGTCAGGGGACGGGCCTTGGGATGGCGCGAGAGGAGGTCGGCGGGGTGGAAGTGGTCGATGAACTGCAGCTGCTCTTCCTGGGTCTTGAAGGGGTAGATGGGGTAGAGCCAGGATCGGGTTTCTGCATCTATCTCGAGGAAGTCGTCGGGCAGCATGGGCACGTAGTCCTTGGCCTTGTGTTCATCCTGCTGTTTTTTCTGGGCATTGGCGTAGTAGTTTCCGTTCACCTTACCGCTGCCCTTTCCGAGCAGCGATTTCATCTCCTCCAGGTATCCGCTCCAGTTGCACGACCAGCAGTGGGTCAAGCCGTTATCTACCTTGATGAAGCAGTGACGTTTTCCGCATTTCGGGCAGGTTACCTGGATGTCGAGCTTTCCTCGCGCCATCAGCTTTATGGTTTTCTGGCTGATGTCCTTCAGGTGATTGAGGAGGGCTTTGAAGGATGCAGCATCGTTTGATGGAGATGATGAGAATGCAGCATCATTTGCTGGAGCTGATGAAGCTGAGTCAGCAGGGATGATGCCGCTGAGCATTTCCTTGTATCTCTCGAAGAGCAGCTTCTCTTCATCTGAGAGATTCTCCTTGATTTCATTGAAGTCGGTAGCATAGTAACGTGGCTTCTCATTTCTGTTTTGATTTTGTTGTTCTTCTTCCATGTTTTTAGGATTTTTATGTTGTTGTTTTATGTTGTTGTTGTATTGTTTGTTTTATTGTTAGCACCCACACGCCCTGAAAGGGCAGAAGCTCTTAGCCCAGGGCATCGCCCTGGGTAATGTCGGACGCAAGCCTGTCGCCCTGAAAGGGCAAAAGCTTTAACTGAATTACTTTGGAACAACCCAGGTGTGCGAGAATTTGTTCCAGGCAGCGTTGGCGGATGGTCTCGGAGCTGCATCCTGTGGTATTCGATGCTGCTCCTGGGTTCCATCACTTCGTGGCGTATCATAGAATCGCTGTTTCGACGCCTTGTCCTGATACTCGAAATTCGAGATCGGTCGGTACTGCCGCATCATTTCTGCTGCATGCAGCTTGAGGTACTTGGTGGCATCATTCACGGCACGCATGATGTTCTTCTGCATGAAATCGATATTGATGATTCTATAAAGCCATACAGCTTGCCCCTTTTCTCCGTCGATGCTCATCATTTTCTCGCTATGGATGATGAGATATGGCCAGATGTAATTGTTGAAAAACAGAGTTGTGGCCAGAGTCATTGGATGAGTCGCTTCCTTATCGAGATAAAGTCCTGGTATTTCCTGCATTGTCTTCTCGTTTATAGGCTTGACGATGGCATTGTATGGATCATCATTTTGTGCCACATAGTAGAGTAGATTTCTTGCGCAATCTTCAATGACCTTCTCTCTTTCTGCGGAATTTTGTGCATCCTGGAGAAGCTTAGCATACTTGCTTGATATTTTTCTTTTATTTATTTTCTTTTTATTAATATTATATATATTATTATTATAAGCATCTCCAGGATGCATTTTTTCCTGCATGTCAGGCAGGTTTTCCAGGTCTTCTTCCTTTGCCAGATGCCAGATTGGAGTATAGAAAGCTTTGAGGTTTTTGGCTTTATGGCCATCTTTCTCATTCTTCCAGATTCTTCCAAATCCGGTACATTTCAGGAGTATATCCAGGAAATCTTCCTTGCTGCGGAATTTCAGTCCCGTTGCAATCTCCGAAAATCTATAACTGTCATACAGTTTCTGCTGATTCATCCATGCCGGTTCTCCGAAGTAGAGCATCAGTATTTTGCGGATCTGCGTATCCGTCAGCCCGCTGGTATGCCAGCTGGCGATGAGTCTTCGCTCCGTCTTGATATCGATGCAGGTGGTGAGCGGCTGGATGGTGTATCTGTTGTCATTGCTGGTTGTGTTGTTTTTCATTTCAATTTACCATTTACGTTAGTGAATTTATTGAAGTAGAATACATTCAGTTCGTTAAGCTTATCCAGGCTCTTGATGGAGTGTGTCAGATGATAACCTAATGTTCCGAATGCTTTACGAAAATCCTTTCTCATCTCGTTGATATCTTCTTTGCTCATGTTATCAATTACCCCATGGAAGCCTCCTTTCTTTTTCTTGCAGTCGTCTTCAAACTCCGGGTGTGTGTTGAGGGGTGGTTCCAGGAGGAGGATGCACACGGCAATGCGCTCGATAGCTTCCGTTGACAGGCAGCAGTTGTCGGGTACGTTCTGGTATTTGTTGAATGCCATATTGTGTATTCCACTTATCTCGTGAAAGGCTGATTTCTTAATATCGTATTTCTCAATCAACATTCGGATAAATCGGCTGATGTTCAAGGTTTCAGCTTTACGCATCTCCCATCTTGTGGTGTAGCCAATGAGCTTTTTGGCCTTCTCTGCATCATATTTAATGTAGATGGTAGCCTTGGGTCTTGGTCTGTTTTCTGTGTTCTTTTTCATTACTTTTGTTTAATGCAAAGGCGACATTGCCTTACGCATTGCAAAAAAATGAAAATTCCGTAACATAGCCAAAGAGATGAATACTTCGTGACTATAGTAGATGAAGTGATAAAAATATATTTTTCCCCCTTGATACTGCGAGATTTAACAGAAATAATTTGGTGGTTTCGGATAAATGGCTAAAGAATTACAGACTGCCGTAATTTAAAACACGACAGTTTTCATATAATGATAGGAACATAGTTAATAGATTTCTGAGCCCCTGGTGCGTGACGCATCGGGGGCTTTATCGTCTCCAAACGTTAAAAACGAGTTAAACATAAAAGAAAATTTATATTTCATTTGGTTGTTAAAAGAATTTTATGTATTTTTGCATCGTTAATAGATAACTGTAACTACTCAGCACCCCTATGGGCATGAGTAATCGTCTTACTGTTGTACTACA
>ERZ1027181.1582-NODE-1582-length-10146-cov-5.559806_pt1 | contig 10146 bp, 9 predicted proteins | sample MGYA00519247_ERZ1027181 | MGnify/ENA primary metagenome ERZ1027181 (study PRJEB26926, sample SAMN06164415) | human gut metagenome | biome: ENVO:00009003; feature: ENVO:2100002; material: ENVO:00002003 | host: Homo sapiens | place: USA | collected 2012 ...
GAGATCTGCGCATGTCTCGTGGGCTCGGAGATGTGTATAAGAGACAGGTCCCACATATCCCAGTACCTCCAACACCTCTTCATATTTCCACAGCACCACGATTAGCAGTGCTGTAAACAAAATCAACTCCCGGATTTTCCGCATATTTTCCTTATTCAGTTCCATTTAATTCCTTCCTTTATTCAATATCCTGTCAAATCCTCTATTTCTTTCGCGTTCTGATCCATTTCAGCAGCTGAATAACCGGCAGATTCAAAAGAGCCAGTCCATATACAATCATCAACTGTGCCACCGTCAGTGTCTGCACTTTGAACATTCCCTGAAGCGCCGGGATCATCAGTACTCCTGTAATCAAAAGCCAGCCAAGTACAAATGCTCCGATCAGATAAATGTTATTCCAGAATCGTTTCGTAAAAATGATCGGTTTGTTTGCTTTACAGTTAAATCCGTGAACCAGACGGCTGCTGCAAAGTGTTCCAAATGCCATCGTACTTGCCAGCACTGCATTTCCATCGTGATATCCGATCATAAATGCTGTCATGGTCATGATTCCGATACACAGACCTTCCACTCCGATACTTGTAAGAAATGGTTTTGTCAAAATGGACTCTCCCATGGCACGTGGTTTTTCTTTCATCACTTCCGGATTATGCGGCTCCAGTCCAAGCGCGATCGCCGGCAGGCTGTCTGTCAGAAGGTTGATGAACAGCAGATGTACCGGTGCAAATGGAACCGGCAGACTTGCAAGTGATGCGTACAAAACTGCAAGAATCGCTGCAAAATTTCCAGAAAGCAAGAACTGAATCGCATTTTTAATATTCTGATAAATGTTTCGTCCATTTTCCACTGCCTTGACGATCGTTGCAAAGTTATCATCCGTCAGCACCATAGCTGCCGCATCTTTCGCCACCTCACTTCCCGTGATTCCCATGGCAACTCCGATATCTGCCTGCTTCAGTGCCGGGGCATCATTCACTCCGTCTCCCGTCATTGCCACAATATTTCCACGCTCCTGCCATGCCCGCACGATACGGATCTTGTGTTCCGGTGAAACTCTTGCATACACAGAAATGTTCGGTACGAACTCCTGGAGTTCTTCGTCCGTCATGTCTTCGATGACCGCGCCTTCACAGGCTTCCGACATATTTTCCAGAATTCCGATTCGTTTTGCAATGGCCGCTGCTGTTACTTTGTGATCGCCCGTAATCATGATTGGCTTAATTCCTGCCTTGATACATTCTGCAACTGCATCTTTAGACTCCACTCTCGGCGGATCCATCATGGAAATCAGTCCCAGGAATGTCAGGTCATTTTCATCATTTAATGTAAGCCCCTGCTCCTGTTCCATCGTCTTATATGCAAATGCCAGTACACGCAGTCCGTTTTCAGAAAAATGTTTATTCTGCACTTCAATTCTGACGCGGTCTTCTTCTGTGATCTTTCTTAGAGTATCTCCATCCTGAATGTGGCTCATACGCTCAAGGAGCACATCGACCGCACCTTTTACGACCATAACATACCGTCCGTCTATAAAATGTTCCGTGGACATAAGTTTTCTGTCACTGTCGAACGGCACCTCGGAAAGCCTTGGATACTTACCACGCACTTGTGCATAATCTGCTCCCAGAAGGCTGCCAAGATTAATAAGAGCCGTCTCCGTCGGATCTCCGATTTCTTGACCATTTTGATTTGTAGAATCATTGCAGAGCATACTGAACATCAGTAACTCTCGCTGTGCCGGATCCTCCAGATCAATCTCTTCAGAACAGATACTTGCACCATTTACATAATAATTTTCCACAGTCATTTTATTCTGTGTCAAAGTTCCAGTCTTATCAGAGCAGATGATTGACACACTGCCAAGTCCTTCGACTGCCTGAAGCTTGCGGATGATCGCATGCTCCTTCGCCATCTTCTGTGTACCAAAGGAAAGCACGATGGTCACGATAGAACTAAGCGCCTCCGGGATAGCTGCCACCGCCAGCGCAACTGCAAATAGAAATGCATTTACAATCGATTCTCCACGGATCACGCTGATTGCAAATAAAATTCCGCAAAATACAAGAATCGTAATAGACAACTTCTTACCAAAATCATCCAGATTCTTCTGAAGCGGTGTCTGCTTCTCTGATGCATTTTTCAGAAGCCCGGCAATCTTACCGACCTCCGTACTCATTCCGACTTCCGTTACTTCAAAGGATGCTCTTCCGTATGTGACAAAGCTTCCGGAAAATACCCGGTTCGTCTGATCTCCAAGTGCTGCACCTTCCGGTACTTCTTCTAAAGACTTTTCCACTGGGAGACTCTCACCTGTAAGTGCACTTTCGTCCACTTTAAGACTTGCAACTGTAAGTAACTTTCCATCTGCCGGAATTAAGTCTCCCGCCTCCACAATTACTTCATCACCGACGGTCACTTCTCTCGCCGGTACCTGCATTAACTGCCCGTCACGCACGACCTTCGCATCCGGTGCCGACAGTTGCTTCAAACTATTCAGCGACTGCTCCGCCTTCACTGTCTGCACCGTTCCAAGAATCGCATTCATCGTAATAACTACAAAGATTACAATCGCACTCTCCACATCTCCAAGAAATCCTGAAATCACCGCGGAGATGATCAGAATAATTACCAGAAAATCCTTGAACTGTTCTAAAAATATTTGAAAGACGCTTTTTTTCTTTCCCTCTTCCAGTTCATTCGGTCCGTATTTCTTTAGATTTTCCTTCGCCTGCTCATTTGTCAACATAATTTGTACCTCCTTTTTCCTATTATGGCTCATCTGGTGTACAAAAATAGAGACCTTTATTGCACACCAAAAATATGCAATAAAAGTCTCACCATTTCATTACGATACGGATGATCACTCATCGTACTGACGACATCGCAAACGCCTGATTTTCTACTTTGCAAGACTGACAGGCGCCAGTTACTCCCTTTTATTAATGTTAATATAGTCGATTCTTTCGAATCTGTCAACGGGGTTTTTTACCTTTCCATCAAAAAATCTATAACATTCTGATGTATAATTCCATCTCTTGAAAAATCAAATCTGTCCATGGAAAGTACATACTTCGGATAATTATCTTGAATATCCTTATATGCTCCAAATTCTCTTTCTATGACATCTTCCGTTGCCAGCAAATATGCGACCTGGTAATACTTTTTCTTTCCGTCTTTCACTGCTACAAAATCAATCTCACCCTTTGTCGTTTTTCCTACATCGTATTCCGGAATCCTTTTCCTATGATCTCGCTACTGTTCGTGATCATCATAAATGCGTGTGGTTCTACGCTTCTTACGAATTTCCTCAGTTTTAATGCCTGGTCACGGTTCACAACGGTCATGATGACTTTCTTCGGCTCGTGTGAGTAAGAGCCTTCCGCCGACATAATGGTCGCACTGTGATTCAGCTCTTTATGAATATAATCGCAGATTGTATCAGCATTATCTGACACGATTGTAAAATATTTACACAGGTTCAGACTCTCAATTACGGAATCAATGAAAAATGATTTCGCAAGGAATCCGGCAAATGAGAACAGTCCGACGGTCGGATTATATACAAAGAAAGAAATCACAACAACCGCAAAGTCTACCAACAGCAATGCCATTCCGATTGACACATTCGTATACTTTTTTAATATCAAAGCAATAATATCCGTTCCTCCGCTGGACGCATCCATGAAGAAGAATATCGCGGAACACACTGCCAGCAGCATAAAAGAAAATACAAGCTCCAGCACCGGCTGGTTCGTGATTGGCTTGTCTATCGGATACACATACTGCGCAACTTCCAGCACACCACTGAATACGATACTGACATAGAAAGACCGCATTGCAACTTCCTTTCCCAATATTGGAAATGCAATCACCAGCAGCAGCATATTTATTACAAATGTATATGTACTGGCAGAACCACCCAATACACCGCTCAAGATAACTGCAAATCCGGCTACACCTCCGAAACTAAAATGGTTCGGAAACTTAAATACATAGTTCGCCAGTGCAAGTACGACTGCCCCCACAGTCAGTATACTGTATTTTTTAATCGGTCCCATGTGCTCATCTAACATAATTTATCCCCTCTTTCCCTTACTCATGACACTTGATTGTTTATCTTTGTTATAACATACTCTCCTAAAAAAAGGAATGCCCTCCGGCATTCCTTTTCGTAATATTTACATTCCAAGTCTCTCTGCAATCTCAAGACCTTTTGGACTTGTCGCAACACCGCCCATACTTGTCTCTCTGAGTGACACGTCCATCTTCATTCCGACTTCGCCCATGGCATCAATGACCTGATCTACCGGAATGTGGCTTGCGATTCCTGCCAGTGCCATATCTGCTGCCGCCAAAGCGTTGACCGCACCGCCTACATTTCTTTTCACACACGGAACTTCTACCAGCCCGGCTACCGGATCACAGACAAGTCCCATCAGATTCTTAAGTGCCATGGCGCAGGCATGTCCCATCTGCTCTTTACTTCCGCCGCGTACACCACAGATTGCCGCTGCTGCCATTCCGGAAGCAGAACCAATCTCTGCCTGACAGCCGCCGGAGGCTCCGGCAAGGGACGCGCGGGACGCAATGACCTGGCCAATCCCTGCTGCCACATACATCGCCTGAATCATGGTTTCCTCTGAAGCTTCATATTCTTTATAATAAGTAACAAGAACTGCCGGCATGACTCCACAGGCTCCGGCAGTCGGAGCTGCCACAATCCGCTTCATACAGGCATTGTTACATCCCATTTTTAATGCATTTGCAATAACCTTTGATACAAAATCGCCGCACAACGGTTTTTCCTGCTCCCGATATGCATCCATCAGCTTTCCTTCTCTTCCGACAAGTCCACTTCTGGAAATTGCCTCCGGGTCATATGCTGCAACACTCTCTTTCATAGAGTTCCACATATGTGTCATCTGATTCCAGGACTCTTCTTCGCTGATTCCGTTTTCCTCGCAGTCCTCAAGCTGAACGGCTTTCCAGAATTCTACACCGTCTTTTTCGCATCTTGCCATAATCTCATCCACTGCCTGATATGCCATAACTATCGTCCCTCCTCCAAATTCAGAGATATTACTTCCAGAATATCTTCTTTCATTTTCAGTTCAGCCACAACATTTTCCGGTATGGACTGATCTGTCTCTACGACCATAACGGCAAGACCGCCTCTTTTGTGACGGAACACCTGCATTGTCGCAACATTGATCTTCTCCCGGCTCAGTGCCGCGCTTACCTCTGTAATACAGCCCGGGCGGTCCATATTCCGCACGATCAACGTATTGCTCTCCCCGCTGAAATCAACTTCTATCCCGTCAAGCACACTGACACGGATCCGGCCTCCTCCAATAGAGTATGCCTGCATGACCATCTTTTTATCCGCACCATTTTCCATGATCACTCTTGCTGTATTCGGATGTGCGCCGCGGATTTCTTTTTTTGCAATGGTAAATTCCATGCCATTTTCTTCTGCTACTGTAAAACTATCCGGGATTCGAAGATCATCTGGTTTCATTCCGAGAAGACCTGCAATGATCGCCTTGTCTGTTCCATGACCTTCTCCTGTCGCCGCAAATGATCCGTGCAGATACACTTCTGCTTTTTTCACCGGTTCTCCAAAAAGTTGTCTGGCTGTATAGCCGATCCGTACTGCCCCCGCTGTATGAGAACTGGACGGACCGACCATAATTGGCCCTAATATGTCAAATATGCTGCTCATTGCAAGCTCCTCCTATTAAATCTTTTTCTTTACTTTTTCCTCTGCAATCCTTTTTATCACTACTATGAATGATACCTCACGTATTGCTCCATACTCTCGCACTTTCACAATACTCCCTAATCTTCGAATATCATTACTCTATGAATCCCTTACCTATAATCTCGCTGCTGTTGGTGATCATCATAAATGCGTCTGGATCTACCGCATGAACGTAATTTCTGAGGCTTCTCGCCTGCTCACGTTTTACAACTGTCATAACGACCTGCTTGTTGTCTTTTGTGTAAGCACCTCTTGCCTCGTAGATTGTCGCGCCGTGATTCAGCTCTGTATTAATATAATTACAGATTGGCTCCGCATTTTTTGAAATAATCGTAAAATACTTACACAGATTCAATGTCTCAATGACCGTGTCAATGAAAAATGACTTCGCAAGAAATCCGGCCAGTGAGAATAATCCTACAGTTACACCATACACGAAAAATGCTACGATGACAACTATGAAATCTACGACCAGCAGAGCCGTTCCTATTGAGACATTTGTATACTTTTTTAATACCAAAGCAATAATATCCGATCCTCCGCTAGACGCGTCCATGTTAAAGAAAATTGCGGAGCATACTGCAAGAATCATAAAGCAGAACACAAGCTCCAGCACTGGCTGATTCGTAAGCGGTCCTGACATCGGCCACACATACTGGATGACTTCCAGTGTGACACTGTACAGGACACTCACGTAAGCAGATCTCATTGCCACTTTTTTTCCCAACAATACAAATGCAACTACAAGTAAAAGCATATTAATGACAAATGTATACGTGCTCGCAGAGCCTCCAAGCAGACCACTCATAATCACGGCAATACCGCTAACTCCGCCAAAACTGAAATGATTCTGAAATTTGAACATGTAGTCCGAAATTCCGAGTATGACAGAACCCACTGTCAATATCCCATATTTTTTAACTGCTTCCATCTCATTTTATACCCTTTATTTTATACTTTTTACTTCATATCTTTTAAAAAGGCTTTGTATCCGCGGTATACTTCATATACATCAGATTTACTTGTCACTTCGTATGGTGCATGCATGGACAGAACTGCCACACCACTATCAATAACACTCATTGCTTTATTTGCCATGACGTAGGCAATGGTTCCACCGCCGCCCTGGTCGACCTTTCCAAGTTCTGCGGTCTGAAAAGCAACATGATTGTTGTCAAATACATTTCTTACTTTCGCAACATACTCTGCGTTAGCATCACTTGTTCCATTCTTTCCACGGCTTCCTGTGTATTTATTCAACACAAGTCCTCTCCCGAAATATGCTGTATTCTTCTTCTCGAATACTTCCGGATAAAGCGGATCGTAAGCGGCACTTACGTCAGAAGATAACATACAGGAATTGCGAAGCACTCTTCTTACTTTCACCGGGCTATCCTCCCCTGTCAGTGCCAGAACCTCTGCGACCATATCCTCGAAGAAGCTTGACTGCATACCGGTCGCTCCCATATTTCCAATTTCTTCTTTGTCCGCAAGAATACAGCAGCCTGTACGCTCCGGATTTTCTGCCTCAAGCATTGCAAAAAGTGAAGTCAAAGCACATACCTTATCGTCCTGTCCATATCCGAGAATCATACTTCTGTCAAATCCACAGTCCCTGGATTTTCCTGACGGCACAATTTCAAGCTCTGCAGAGAGGAAATCTTCCTCCTCTATATCATAGGCTTCTTTCAGATAACAAACTACCCACGCGCGTACTTTTTCTTTCTCATCTTTATCTGCATTTTTTACTGGTTTTGTTCCAACCAGAAGATCCAGACCTTCGCCCTCAATCACGATTCTTGCTTTCTTTTCAAGCTGATCCTGGGATAAATGTATCAGAAGATCAGAGATTACGAATACCGGGTCATCTTCCTTCTCACCAATAACAACCGGCACGACTGTTCCGTCTTTTTTCACAACAACGCCGTGAATTGCAAGAGGAATCGTCACCCACTGGTATTTCTTCACACCGCCATAGTAGTGTGTGTCCAGATATGCCATCTGTGTATCTTCATATAATGGATTCTGTTTTACATCTAGTCTCGGTGAATCCACATGTGCACCTAAAATGTTCATTCCCTCTGTCAGCGGTTTTGTTCCGATGTGGAAAAGTGCCAGCGTCTTCTTCATATACTGTGCATAAACTTTATCCCCGGCTTTCAGTGTCACGCCCTCACGGATACAGTCCTCAATATTCTGATATCCATTTTCCTCTGCCATCGCAATGGACAGTGTCACACATTCTCTCTCCGTCTTGGACTGATCCAGACATTTTCTGTATCTGACTGCCAGTTCCTCCAGTTCTCTTTCCTGCTCCTTCGTATAGTGTTCCCACATATTTTTACGTTCCATACTTAATGACCTCCACAAAAAAGATGCCGTCCCCCCATGGACCGGCATCTTTCATTCAATTCATATACTTCTACACTTTATATTTAAAACCTTCGTCTGACATGGATCCCTCTTTTATCAGACGCTTTACTGTCTTCATATAATGCTCCGAAATTGCGTTGCAGATTGTCTCTTCGTCTTTACTCTTGAATACATTCAAAAGTCGTTCATGAATACCATGCTGTCGGTTTGCCGCTTCCTTCCGGTCCGAATTTCCGGCAAAATAGCAGACGATATTGCCGTAATTCAATTCAGTCCAGGCTTTCAGAAGTCTGTTCAGACCTGCTTTTTCGACGATCACTTGGTGAAACCTACAATCACAATCTACAAGATTCCCTAAATCATCCTCACCAAAAATCTTCATCTCTTCCACGATGGATTCCATCTGTGCAAGATCTTCATCGGAAAGCTGTCCCTCATATGTTCGAACTGCAACCTGCTCATAAGTTGCACGAAGCAGATAGATTTCATAAATATCTTCCAAAGTAACCTGCTTGACCGAACATCCAACATTTCTAACATATTCTACGAGTCCTTCCTGTTCCAGCTGACGCAAAGCTTCCCTGATTGGTCCTCGACTTACTCCAAGTTCATCGGACAGGTTCTGCTCCACGATCCGCATTCTCGGTTCATATTCCCGGTTCAGGATTTTCATCCGAATTTCATCTACAACATTTTCTCTCAATGTACGATATCTTAGTTTTGCCATATGATTTCATTTCCTTACTACATATAATATCATTCTGCTCCCAGCAGTTGTTTTCATGCAATGCGCAATAATTCTAATTTCTTTAATCATAGCACAGTAAATGTAGAAAAGGAAACTTTTTACTGATATTTTTTTACTATATACTACCACTTACAAGCCTATAGGCCACATATAGCCTTGACCGCATAGGCGACAAATATTCCGACATAGTTTCCGCATGCTCCGGCGATAACTCCCATGATCAATCCGACATTAATCAGTGATTTCCAGTTTCCACCTGCTGCTGTCAGAGATGCTGTCGGTCCGTCTACTATACATCCTACCATAGAAAGAAGTACATACTCGTATTTGATCTTGAACAAACGGCAGATTAGGAAATGTAATACTGTACATCCGATTAACATCAGGAAAACATATAATGTCATCATAAATGCTGATCCTACGAACTCTCTTAAATCTACTGCAAATCCGATTGTTGCAAGGAAGCACAGGGAAATGAAAAGTCCTAGATCCAGGTTACCACGAAGTTTCTTCACTGGTTTTAACTGTGCAAGACAGATAGAAATTGTTGTAACCATAAGGAGTCTTCCTGCTTTCCAGAATGTATCCGGGAAAATGCGCTGTGAAATTGCTGTTGTGATAAATGCTACACCAAATCCAATTGTAAGAAGCCATGCTATGTCTCTGATGGACCATTCTTTATCAGACATCAGTGGCTTATGCTCACCTTCATCAAGCTCTTCCTCTGTAAATGAGTATGGCCATAATTTGTTCCATCTCTTAGAAGCTTTGAAAATAGCCGGTGCTGCAAACATCAGAACCATCAGTGGTGTGGATACTACATAGTCTGCTGCATTTGCTGCTGCAAGTGTCTCTCTTGAACAGTCAACTCCTGTCGCAATTGCTGTTAAGTTCGGTGTTCCTCCTGTGTATGTTCCTACAAACATTCCTGCACATTTCCATCCTTCTGTAATATGTGGTGCAAAGATGATACCAAGACCAATTGCCACGATACATACGGAGAAGATTGCAGATACTAAAGCAATAACCGGCTGACGATTCAGCTTTTTAAGCTCTGTCACATTCATGCTTAACAGACAATGGAAATTCCTGCCTGTACACAATAAGTAGAAATTGAGCTGTACAAATCATGTGAAATCGGCACAACATGTGTGTTAGAAAGTATGATTCCGATGATTACGACTGTCAGTACTGGTCCCAGTGAACGGAATACCTTCTGTCTCTTATACACATCTGACGCTGCCGACGATACTCCTTGTGTAGA
>ERZ1027181.1589-NODE-1589-length-10100-cov-4.866302_pt1 | contig 10100 bp, 8 predicted proteins | sample MGYA00519247_ERZ1027181 | MGnify/ENA primary metagenome ERZ1027181 (study PRJEB26926, sample SAMN06164415) | human gut metagenome | biome: ENVO:00009003; feature: ENVO:2100002; material: ENVO:00002003 | host: Homo sapiens | place: USA | collected 2012 ...
GATCTGCGCATGTCTCGTGGGCTCGGAGATGTGTATAAGAGACAGATGCTATACTGGACAAACAGAGGGAAAATGTGCCCTCTGGCTGAAATTTGATACATGAGGGTGAATCACATGCTGGATGTTCAGTTGTTTGATCTGCATACATTTTTACCGAAGCCTTACGAGGAGGCACTGCTGCCCCGTTTGAAAAAAGCCCATGAAAAACTTCAGACCGGCACCGGTCTGGGCGGAGAATTCACCGGCTGGGTGCATCTGCCTCAGGCATATGACCGGGAAGAATTTGCCCGAATCCAGGCTGCCGCCAAGAAGATCCAAAGCGATTCTCAGGCATTGGTGGTCATCGGCATCGGCGGCAGCTATCTGGGAGCCCGCGGCGTGATCGACTGCCTGTGCTCCCCTAATTATAATCTGAAAAAGAAAGAGACTCCCAACGTGTACTTTGTGGGCAACGGTCTCTCCGGCGACGCACTGAGCGAGGTACTGGATCTGGTGCGGGATGTGGATTTCTCCGTGAATATCATCTCCAAATCCGGTACCACCACGGAGCCTGCCGTGGCCTTCCGTTTCTTCCGGGAGCTGCTGGAGGAGAAATACGGCAAGGAGGAAGCCGGCAAGCGCATCTACGCCACCACCGATAAGGCCCGGGGTGCGCTGAAATCTCTGGCGGATGCCGAGGGCTGGGAGACCTTTGTGGTGCCGGATGACATCGGCGGCCGCTATTCCGTCCTTACCGCCGTGGGCCTGCTGCCCATCGCCGTTACCGGTGTGGATGTAGGGGCCCTGATGGAGGGCGCGGCTGAGATGATGAACGTCTGTGCCGACGGCTCCTACGATAGTCCCGCATGGCAGTATGCCACTTTGCGGTATGAGCTGTACCGGGCCGGGTACGCCATTGAAATTCTGGGCTGCTACGATCCGGCCTTCCGATTTATGACGGAGTGGTGGAAGCAGCTCTACGGCGAGAGCGAGGGAAAGGACGGCAAGGGCCTGTTCCCCGCCAGTGTGGAGTTTACCGCAGACCTGCACTCCATGGGGCAGTATATTCAGGAGGGCCGCCGGATCCTCTTCGAGACGATCGTGCGGCTGGGTGCCTCCGACCGGCAGCTGGCCGTTCCTCGGGACGAGACGGACGGCGACGGGCTGAACTTCCTTGCGGGTGCGTCTATGGACCACATCCGGGACCGGGCCACGGAGGGAACGCTCTTGGCCCACAGTCAGGGCGGCGTACCCAACGTCATTGTGAATGTGGGCGGTAAGGGCCCCCGTGAGCTGGGCCGGCTCATCTACTTCTTTGAGTATGCCTGCGGCTTGTCCGGCTATCTGCTGGACGTGAATCCCTTCGACCAGCCCGGTGTGGAGGCGTATAAGAAAAATATGTTTGCCCTCCTCGGCAAGCCCGGCTACGAGGATCGTAAGGCAGAACTGGAAGCCAAGCTGACCGAAAAGCATTGAGGAAAGCGGAATACGAAAAGCGAAATATGCAAAAAAACACGGCAGAGTATACATTGCTCTGCCGTGTTTATAAACAAATTTTGAAGTTACTTTTTGGGATTGTCTTTTTCTGTTCTTTATGGTATGCTATGACTACGAAAGGTCCCGTTTATTACGGAGACGAACTATGACAGGAGTGATCTATTATGGTTAGACTGATTATGGGCGTCAAGGGTTCCGGCAAAACCAAGCAGCTCATCGAACTCATCAACGCTGCCGCGAAGGATGAGGCCGGCAATGTGGTCTGCATTGAGCCGAAGCGTGATATGTCCTACAATATTCACTACAACATCCGCCTGATTGACGCGCAGGAATACGATCTGCACAGCTATGAGGTATTCCGTGGCTTTATCAGCGGTCTGTATGCCGGCAACTATGATATTTCTCAGGTGTTCATCGACAACCTGTGCAAGACCGTGGGTGCCGATGTGGATGCGGAGACTGAGAAGTTCCTCAACTGGCTGGATGTATTCGGCGAGCGGAACAACATCAAGTTCACCGTCACCATCAGCGGCGACGTGGAAACTGCTACCGATGGTATGCGGAAGTACCTGTAATTGAATAAAAGAAAACCGCCTTGCTGAAAAGCAAGGCGGTTTTTGCTGTCCGGATTTGAAAGCTCAGCTTTCTTGGGCGTGTAAAGTACCGTTGGGGGTGGAGAGACAGCAGGAGGATACGCCGAAGCAGCGCAGCAGCTGCTGGCGGGCTTCCAGAGCCTTTTCGTTGAGATACCAGACCACCGTATCCTTTGTCTCCAGATAGGCGCAGGCGTAGCGGTCAGAATAGTAGGTGCGGCCTTTGGCTTCCAGTGCGGCCACAGTGTCCCCGCTGAAGGCGGTGGGTTTTCCGGTACCCTTCCGGCCGTGGCCCTCCGCCCTCAAAAGCAGGGCGAGCTTCTCACCGGGGATCTGGTCATTCAGAGCGCTGAGCGCGTAGTAGACGGTCTCCAAAGGCTCCATGGCATATACGGGAACAGCGCCGTCCGTGTCCTCATGTCCGGACACCTGCAGCACGATCCGGTCCGCGGCCTTTCCGAGGGCCTGATAGTCCGGAATTGCTTCCCTGCGGGCCGGGGCGCTTGCCGCCACATACAGCTTTTTCTCCGGCACAGCGGCCCGGAGCGCCTGTACGAAGGCAGCCAGGGCGTCGCCATTTTCAGCGGACGGGGTGATGTTCAGATAAACGCCGTCATAGCTGCTGTCGGTCAATGCTTCGGCAACTGCCGTGGCTGCGGCGGCGGTGCTCTTCAGAACGCCGGACTGACCGGAAATACCCAGCAGGACCGTCTGGCCGGAGGCGGTTGCTGTTTCCATGACCTGTTTCTGCGTATTGCTGACACTCAAAGCCAGCCGAGGGTTCTGACCGCCGGTCAGCGTTCCCGCCGTGAGTATGACGGTCTGATATCCGGAAAGGTCCTCTGCTTCCTCGCCGGAGCGGAGAAGGACCATGGCCTCGTTTGCGGTCTGAGCAGGGTGCAGCTTGTCATACAGGCGGCTGAGCATGACAGCAGCCTGTTCCCGGGTGGCGTACCGATCCGGCACGAACAGATCATTCCCCATACCGCTGACCAGACCCAGCTCGTAGGCCATAGCGATATGCCCCTTGTTGGTGGTCACGTCCCGGAAGGGAAGCGGATCATCCTCCGCGAGGCCGGCGATGGGCCCGTAGCCCAAGGCCCGGATCAGCATGACTGCCAATTCCTCCCGGGTGATGGGATCGCCGGGACGGAAATCGCCGGTCTGACGGGTGACTGCCCCGTGCTCGTAGCAGGCCCGGAGGGCCGGCTCATACCAGGCGCCCTGGGGCACATCCGAAAAGATCCGGTAGTAGGTCTCACCGCTCTGCCAGCCGAAAAAACGGCTGAGTGCCACGGCGAAGCCCGCCCGGGTCATGGGCTGGCCCACACCGAAGGTATCGGCGGTCTTGCCCTGAAACCATCCCTGAGCCGCGCAGCGGTCGATGGCGGTTGCCGCCCAGTGGTTGGACGGCACATCCTGAAAGGAAGCCGCCCCGGCGGGAACGGTAAACGCCCCGCTCAGCACCGCGCACAGGCACAGGCAGGCGGTCAGCTTTTTCAAAATCGTTCGTTTCATCTATCTGCCTCCTTATGGAAAGGGTATCCGTTTTTGGACTTTATTAGACGGTTTTGGGAAAAACTCCCATCTATTGTAGCAGACAGCGGCCTGTTCGTCAAATCCGGAGGGAAAACTGACTGAAAAACAGGGAAAAAACCGAAGAGACCTCTTTCGCTGAGCAGAAAAATGTGGTATCCTATATGCGCTTTATGAACTCTTACGGAGGATTGATTATGAACAACAACGAGATCCTGCTTTTAAAGCTGGGCGAGGTGGTGCTGAAGGGCCTGAACCGCCGCAGCTTTGAGGATAAGCTGGTGAGCAATGTCCGCCGCCGGATGAAGCCCTGCGGCAGCTTCCAGGTCTATATCCGCCAGAGCACCATCTATGTGGAGCCCCAGACGGACACCTGCGACATGGAAGGGGCCTACAAGGCCGCCCGGCAGATCTTCGGCGTGGTGACGGTGGCCCGGGCCGTCCCTTGCGCCAAGGAGATGGACGCCATTGTGGAGACCGCCAAGACCTATCTGGCGGATGAATTTGCCAAGGCCAGAACCTTCAAGGTGGAGAGCCGCCGGGCAGACAAGCAGTTCCCCATGAACTCCATTCAGATCTCCCAGCATGTAGGCGGCGAGCTGGGGCAGTTCTTCAACGTGAAAGCGGATATGCACCATCCTGATCTGACGGTTTATGTGGAGATCCGGGAGAAGTACGCCTATATCCACACGCCCTCTGTCCCCGGCGCCGGCGGTCTGCCCATCGGTATGGGCGGCCGGGCGGTGAGCCTGCTCTCCGGCGGTCTGGACAGCCCCGTTTCCTCCTATATGATTGCCCGCCGGGGCGTGGAGCTGGAAATGGTGCACTTTGTTTCTCCCCCGTACACCTCCCAGCAGGCGCTGGACAAGGTGCTGGAGCTGGCCCGGCTGCTGACGGTGTACTGCGGCCGGATGATCGTCCACATCATTCCCTTCACGGAGATCCAAGAGGAGATCCGCCGTCAGTGCCCCGAAGAATACTTTACCCTCATCATGCGCCGGTTTATGATGCGGCTGGCAGAGGCTGTGGCCCGGAAGTCCCACGCCTCTGCGCTGGTTACCGGCGAATCTCTGGGTCAGGTGGCCAGCCAGACCATCAAGGCCCTGGGTGTCACGGAGGACGTGACGAAAATGCCCGTTCTGCGGCCCCTCATCGGCACCGACAAGGTGGAGATCATCCGCATGGCCCGGGAGATCGGCACCTACGAGACCTCCATTCTACCCTATGAGGACTGCTGCACAGTCTTTACCCCCCGCCACCCTGCCACCCGGCCGGTGCTGGAGGACGTGGTGCAGGCCGAGTCCGTTCTGGATATTGACGGCCTGGTGGCCAAGGCTCTGGAAGGCGAGACCTGGGTTCGGGTAAAGCCCTGACCGGATCGGAAAGAAGGCATCTGTTATGTCACATACCGCTGAGATCATTGCCGTCGGTACGGAACTGCTTCTTGGAAATATCACCAACACCAACGCCAGCGAGATCTCACGGGCGCTGTCTGCTGTTGGCGTCAATGTGTTCTGGCATACCGTGGTAGGGGACAACCCGGAACGGCTGCGGGAGGCGCTGGACATCGCCCGGAAGCGGGCGGACGTCATCCTCACCACCGGTGGCCTTGGCCCCACCTATGACGATCTTACCAAGCAGACCGTCTGCGAGACCTTCGGCAAGCCGCTGGTCCTGCGGGAGGATGTGCTGGAGCATATTCGGACTTATTTTGCCCGGAACGTCCACCTAGTCATGCCGGAAAATAACCGCCAGCAGGCGGAGTTTCCCGCCGATTGCGTGATCTTCGACAATCCGGTGGGCACCGCTCCCGGTTGCGCCTTTGAAGCGGAGGAGGTGCACGTGCTGATGCTGCCCGGTCCGCCCTTTGAAATGCGGACCATGCTGCAAAACTGGGCGGTCCCCTATCTGCGGGGACTTTCCAAGGAGGTCATTGTGTCCCATGACATTATGACCTTCGGCCTTGGGGAAAGCCCTATGGAGGATCTGATGCGGGAGCGGATATCCCGGATGGAAAATCCATCCCTCGCCACCTACGCCAAGCCCAGCGAGGTCCGGCTCCGCGCTACCGCCAAGGCAGACAGCGCAGCGGCGGCGGAGGCCATGCTGGTCCCGGTGGTAAAAGAGGTGACGGATTATTTGGGAGACGTGGTGTACGGCGTGGATATCCCCAATCTGGAAACCGTCTGCATGACACACCTGAAGGAGAAGGGCTGGACCTTCGCCACGGCGGAAAGCTGCACCGGCGGCCAGATAGCCGCCCGGATCACGGCCCTGTCCGGGGCCTCCAGTGTGTATCGGGGCGGCGTGGTGAGCTACTGGACCAGCGTAAAGGCAGAGGTGCTGGGGGTGCCCCAGACGCTTCTGGACCAATACGGCGCTGTGTCGGAGGAATGTGCCCGATCCATGGCGGAAAATGCCCGGCGGATCACCGGAGCTGACATTGGCCTGTCCGTCACCGGCGTGGCCGGTCCGGACCCGGACGAGCGCAACAACCCGGTGGGACTGGTGTATGTGGGTCTGGCGTCCCCCGATGGGACGTGGTGCCGGAAGCTGGAGTTGGGCAAGCGCCGCCGGGATCGCATTCAGGATCTGGCTGCCAACCACGCCTACGATATGCTGCGCCGCTGCCTCACCGGACTGCCAATTGAAAAAAGCAGCACCGGAAAGCACATGGAAAAACTGTGAAACGCGGCAAAAAATTGAAAATGTCAGCAGAATAACAACGAAAAAGGGCATTGGCTTGTATAACAAGCCAATGTCCTTTTTATCATTATGATGCTTGCGTTGCTGTCGTTCAGATTACTTCAGGACCCGGACGCAGCCCTCGATCAGACTCATGGTGACGGCATCGCCCACGCTGAAACGCTCCGTCAGCTGGGGGTTGTAGACCTCCACGATGATGGGCTGCTCATTCAGCATGACCTCGTACTCGATCTTGGCGCCGTAGTAGGTGGCCCGGGAAACCGTGCCGGGGAGGTGTCCCTCGTTTTTGGTGAGAATGAAGGACTCGGGGCGGACAGTCAGGCAGCAGGGGCCGCCCTCTTCCACGCCCTCCATTTTGCCGGGGGCAGGGATGGAGAAGGTCTTTCCACCAATCTCCACCAGCGCGGCCTCGCCGTCACGGCCCTTGAAGATGCCGTCGATGAAGTTGGCCTTGCCGATGAAGTTTGCCACAAAGCGGCTGGCGGGCTGCTCGTAGATCTCCTGAGGAGTGCCCTGCTGGCAGATAACGCCGTCCTTCATGATGACCACCTTGTCGGAGATGGCCATGGCCTCGGACTGGTCATGGGTGACGTACAGAGAGGTGATCCCCAGCCGCTGCTGGAGGGCGCGGAGCTCATCCCGCATGCTCTCGCGGAGCTTGGCGTCCAGGTTGGACAGGGGTTCGTCAAACAGCAGCACGGAAGGCTCGATGACCACGGCGCGGGCCAACGCCACACGCTGCTGCTGGCCGCCGGAGAGCTGGTTGGGGAACCGCTTCTCCATGCCCTTGAGCTGCATCAGCTCCACTACGTCATTGGTGCGGCGGATGATCTCATCCTGAGGGATCTTGGCCACACGCAGACCGTAGGCGATGTTCTCCCAGATGTTCAGGTGGGGGAACAGGGCGTAGGACTGGAACACCATGGAGATGCCCCGCTTGTTGGGGGGGATCTTGGCTACGTCTCGGTCTCCGATGAACACGTTGCCGCTGGTGGGATACTCAAAACCGGAGATCATCCGCAGGGTGGTGGTTTTGCCGCAGCCGGAGGGGCCCAGCAATGTCACCATCTCGCCGTCCTTGATCTCAAGATTGATATGGTCAACAGCCACGAAGTCCTTGCCGGTATCGGGCTGCTGGAAAATTTTGGTCACATCTTTCAGAACCACGCCGGAGCTCTTCTTGCTGAAGCTCAGCTTCTCATTCTTCTCTTGGCTCATTTTGATTCCTCCGTTTTCGTTTTAGCTTGGGGCACCTTGGAACGGGGCGCCAGCAGGAAGTTAATGACAGTGTTGAACAGGCCGATGAACACCAGCAGGATGCCCACCATCATGGTGACGAAGGCGGCCGCCTGACCGTATTTGGCCAGGTCAAACAGGGAGTAGATGTTGCTGGTGACCAGCTTCCACCGGGGAGAGACCAGGAAGATCACCGCGCTGACGGCGGTAATGGCCTTGGTGAAGGAGTAGACAATGCCGGAGAAGAAGGCGTTTTTCAGCATGGGCAGCGTAATGCGGCGGAAGGAATAGCCGGTGTCGGCGCCCAGAATGGTAGAGGCCTCTTCAATGGAATTGTCGATCTGCAGCAGGGTGGTGGTGCCGGACTCGATGGCTACCGGCATATTTCGGAAGGTGAATACGATCACCAGGATCAATCCGGTGCCGGTGAGGGCCAGCGGCTTGGAGTTGAAGCCCAGGATGTAGCTGATGCCCAGAACGGTGCCGGGAACAGCGAACATCAGAACGGAGGCGACCTCGATAAAACGCTTGCCGTAGTAGTTCCGCTTGGCGGTGATATAGGCGATGACCATGCCCAGCAGGCCGCCGATCACGGCGGAGATCAGGCCCAGCGTCATGGAGTTTTTCAGGCTGTCCCAGCCGTACTGGAGCGCCTTGCGGTACTGATCCAGCGTCAGGGAGAAGTCCACGCCCCAGGTGCGGACAAAGGAGGCAAAAATCACCGTGCCGTAGAACAGAATGATGATGGCGGAAACGATTAGGCAGAAAGCAAACAGGGGCCACTTGATGTGGGGTTCCTCAATGAGCTTCCGGGCCTGGGTGGGCTTGCCGGTGACTGTGACAAAGCTCTTTTTGTTGACCCAATATTTATTGAGAAGATACGCGATGACTGCGGGCAGAAGCAGCAGCAGCGCCAGCACGGAGCCCTTTCGCATATCATAGCTGCCGGTGATAATGTTGTAGACCTCAATGGAGAGGGTGGTGTAGTCGCCGCCGATGGTAGCCGGGTTGGAGAAGTCCTCCAGAGACTGGATGAACACCAGCAGCGCGCCGGAGATGATGCCGGGGAGGGACAGGGGGAAGGTAACCGTCCAGAAGGTTTTCCAGCGTCCGGCGCCCATGTTGCAGGCGGCATCCTCTACAGAGGCGTCGATGGAGGCCAGAATGCCGGAGAGGGTCAGGTAGGCGATGGGGAAGAAGCTCATCACCTGAACCACAATCAGGCTCTTGAGGCCGTATACGCTGCTGCCGGTGATGCCAAGCAGGTTCTTGGAAATCAGACCCTGCTTGCCGAAGAGGAAGATAATGGACAGGGACAGCACGAAGGGCGGGGAGAGGATGGGCAGCGTGGCCATGGTCTTGAAAAAGCCCTTGGCCGGTACGTTGACCCGGGTGACGGTATAGGCAAAGACATAGCCGATGAAGGTGGCGATGACGGCCACAATCAGGCCCAGCGCCATGGTGCGGCCGAAGACCTTGCCGTACCGGGGCGTTTGCAGGATGGTGATGAGATTGGCCAGAGAGAACGCGCCGGTCTCGTCGGTAAGGCTGTAGATCAGCGTTTTGGCCAGAGGATAGATGACGAACAGCAGCAACAGCGCGAACGAGAGGATGATGGCAATCAGCAGCAGGGGCTGGCGCAGGATCATCTTCGTTTCATTGAGGCGCTTTGCGCGGGTAGTGGCATTTGCCATGAGCGTTCCTCCTGAGTGAGAGTGTCAAAAGCGGCGGGAAAGCTGCGCAAGGGAGTTCCGCCTTCTCTGTCTTGGTATGCGGGCCCCCTCCCCTTGGGGGAGGAGGCCCGTTTGCGGGAAATCAATCAGAAATTCATTGGGATCAGCCCTCGGGCTTGGTGGCGATCTTATTCTCGAACTGCTCGCAGTACTCGCTCTTGACGCTGGCAGCCCAAACGGCGTCATAATCAATCACGGGAACCTCGTCCAGCGTCACCAGACCGTCGGCCACAGGAGCGGCGGTGTTGGTGGGAACGCGGAAGGAGTCGTTTTCGGCGTAGCAGCCCTGACCGGCCTCGGAGGTCATCCAGTCGATGAACTTCTTGGCGTTCTCCTGCTCGTCGGCCTTGCCGCCCTTGATGAGGGCCATGGCGCCCACCTCATAACCGGTGCCGTCGGTGGGGAAGCTCAGCTCAATGTGATAGCCCTCGGGAGTCAGCTGCAGGGCGTCGTGAGAGAAGGTGAGGGCGATGGCGGCCTCACCGATGGCCACGGCATTGGGAGCGGCGGAGCCGGACTTGGTGTACTGACTCATGTTGGTATTCAGCTTTTCCAGATAGTCCCAGACCTGATCGTCGCCCTTGAGCTGAACCAGCGTGGCCAGAACGGTGTAGGCGGTGCCGGAGGTGGCGGGGTGGGCCATGATGATCTCACCCTTGAACTCAGGCTTCAGCAGGTCTTCCCAGCTCGTGGGATATTCCAGACCCTTTTCCTTGAACCAGTCAGAGTTGCAGGCAAAAGCAATGCAGCCCACATAGATGGGGTTCCAGGTACCGGCTGTCTCTTATACACATCTGACGCTGCCGACGATACTCCTTGT
>ERZ1027181.1599-NODE-1599-length-10043-cov-6.240689_pt1 | contig 10043 bp, 4 predicted proteins | sample MGYA00519247_ERZ1027181 | MGnify/ENA primary metagenome ERZ1027181 (study PRJEB26926, sample SAMN06164415) | human gut metagenome | biome: ENVO:00009003; feature: ENVO:2100002; material: ENVO:00002003 | host: Homo sapiens | place: USA | collected 2012 ...
ATCTACACAAGGAGTATCGTCGGCAGCGTCAGATGTGTATAAGAGACAGACACATGGAATATTTGACCTCAGCAGAATGCGCAGAAAAGTGGAATGTATCCCAGAGATGGGTAGCGATATATTGCAAAGAAGGCAGAATTGAAGGAGCCATTCAGAAAGGGAGAATGTGGTTTATCCCGGTTGGAACAGAGAAACCTATAGACCCACGTAAGGCCAGAAAGCTTGAACAGAATAAAAGTAATTAATTTTGGAGGATATGGATAAATGGATAACGCAAGTATTAAGAAGCTGGAGGCAGACCTGTGGGAGTCTGCGGATCTTTTGAGAGCTGGATCAAAGCTTACATCAAATCAGTACTGTATGCCTGTATTGGGCCTGTTGTTCCTTAGATATGCATACAGCAGATATAAAATGGTTGAGGAAGAAATATTAAAGGATAGGCCGGTAAGAAATGGTCGTAAGATGCCGGTGGAGGCAAGTGATTTCACGGCTAAGAGCGCATTGTTCCTTCCTGAAATGGCGCAGTTTGATTATCTGGTAAATCTTCCGGAAAATGTTGCTTCTTTGGGATTATTGAATGTATCAGGACAGACCATGGGGAGCCTAGGTGAAGTGGTAAATAACGCCATGGAGTTGGTGGAACAGCAGAGTGACCAGCTGACAGGAGTTCTTCCTAAAAGCTACACTGATTTCTCGGATGAGCTTCTGGGTGAGTTGCTCAGAATCTTTAATAACAATGCATTGGATGAAGTGGGTGGAGATGTAATCGGACGTATCTACGAGTACTTTCTGAATAAATTTGCAAAAAATATTGCCTCTGACGATGGTGTGTTCTTTACACCGAAGTCATTGGTAAAAATGATTGTAAACATACTGGAGCCGAAAAGCGGAGTTTTGTTGGATCCTGCCTGTGGATCTGGCGGTATGTTTGTACAAACCGGTGATTTCGTAAATGAAACTGGACTGCAGGCCAACAAGAGCATGACTTTTTATGGTCAGGAAAAGGTAGAATACAATGCACAGCTCTGCCTTATGAATATGGCGGTTCATGGGCTTACCGGTGTAATTAAATCCGGTGATGAAGCAAACAGCTTCTACCATGATGCTCATCATTTGGAGGGCAAGTGTAACTATGTTATGGCAAATCCGCCATTTAATGTTGATAAGGTAAAAGCAGAAACAGCAGCCAATGCCGGAAGACTGCCCTTTGGTGTACCGAAGGAAAATAAAAACAAGGAAATCGGTAATGCAAACTATCTTTGGATTTCTTATTTCTATGCATACTTGAATGAGACAGGTCGTGCAGGATTTGTTATGGCTTCTTCTGCAACTGACAGTCAGGGACGTGATAAAGAGATTCGTGAAAAATTGGTGAAGACAGGTCATGTGGATGTAATGGTTTCTGTAGGCAATAACTTCTTTTATACGAAGAGCCTGCCATGTTCTCTATGGTTTTTTGATAAAGGAAAGGTTGAGGAACTGAAGGATAAGGTTCTGTTTATTGATGCGAGAAATTATTATACTGAAGTTGATCGTACTTTGAATGAGTGGACGGAGTGGCAGTTAAAGAATCTGAATGCCATAGTATGGCTGTATCGTGGAGAAATGGAGAAGTATACAGCCTTATTGCAGGAATACAGAAAAATTTTGGGACAGGTGATTTCTTTTGAGGAAGTTTTGCAGCTTTTAAAGAATGAATTAAAGGATTTGCAAAAGAAAGCAAAGCTAGAAGTAGAACAGGCTGATAGAAAGGATAAAAAACGAATTCAGGCTAAATATGATGAAATGATAGCTGCAAAGAATGATGAAATTATTGTGGCTAAGGAAGCAGTTTGGCTTTATGAGAAATTTGGTGAAGGAGAATATAAAGACATCCTGGGACTTTGCAAAGTGGCAAGCCTGACGGAAATCGAAGAAAAAGGATGGTCTCTTACGCCCGGTGCTTACGTAGGGGTAGCCCCGGTTGAAGATGATGGTGTTGACTTTGAAGAAAGAATGGCTGAAATTCATCGGGAATTATTATCATTGCAGGCTGAATCAAATGAATTGATGGATACCATCTCAAAGAATATGAAGGAGATGGGGTTATGAGTTGGGAGAAAACGACTGTAGGAGAAATAGTAACAACAAGGAAAGGATATGCATTCAAAAGCTCCGAATATGTCAATAAAGGTGTACCTGTTGTTAGAGTTTCGGATTACACAATGGATAGTATTTCAGATGCTGATTTGAAGTATTATCCGTATGACGAAAAGCAAAATTATATTGATTATGAATTACATGAAAAGGATGTTATAGTGCAGACTGTAGGTTCATGGCAAAACAATCCGGCATCAGTAGTTGGCAAGGTTGTTCGTGTGCCGTATTTTCTTGAGGGAGCATTGTTAAATCAAAATGCCGTGAAAATAATGCCTGCTGAAGGCATAGATAATAATTTTTTGTTTTATCGGTTGAAAACAGAAGAGTTTAAAGGTCATGTATTAGGTGAAGCAAGAGGAGCAGCCAATCAAGCTAGTATAACGCTAGATACAATAAAGTCTTTTGACTTTTTAATTCCGGATTGCTTAACACAAAAAAAAATCGGAAATATTCTGTCAAAATATGACGAATTGATTGAAAATAACCGAAAACAAATCAAACTACTTGAAGAGACAGCGCAACGTCTATATAAGGAATGGTTTGTTGATTTGAGATTCCCTGGTTATGAGGATTGTAAAATTGTGGATGGAGTTCCAGATGGATGGACTCAAAAAAAAATATTTGATTTAGGAGAAATCATAACTGGAAAAACACCTTCTACCTCTAAAGAACAGTATTATGGGGGAAATATTCCTTTTGTAAAAATACCTGATATGCATGATTGCGTTTTTCCTATAACTACAGAGGTGTCATTAACTAATGAGGGTGCAAATACGCAAAAGAATAAGTATATTCCAAAGAATGGAATTATGGTTTCTTGTATTGCAACAGTTGGTTTGGTTAATATTGCAATTGAACCATGTCAAACAAATCAGCAGATTAATTCTATTATTTTAAATAATGAACAAGATTTATATTATGTATATTCATCAATGAAACGGCTGAAAGAATTGCTAGAGGGTGTTGGTAGTAATGGGGCAACAATGACTAATGTAAATAAAACTAAGTTTGGAAAACTTGAAGTGGTATATCCAAATGATGAACTTAGAAAATTATATTACAATTATTGCAAACCGATATTTGAAAAGATATATGCATTGAGCAGAAGCATTAAAAAATTATCTCAGGCAAGAGATTGTTTATTACCCAAACTTATGAGCGGAGAAATTGAGGTGTAAAGTATTTTGAAGAATTTCGAACACAAAGATTATTTTGATGCCAGATTATGTTTCCATGGGGATGAAGAGAAAGTTGTCGCCATACTGGATTCTTATGCTCAAAATCAAATTGATTTGACAAATATAAACAAAGTATTTGAGCTTTATCATACAAAATTATTTTTCGAAATCGTTTCTGAAATCCCTAGGTGGACGGAAGAAAAAAATAGTGAGTACAAAAGAAAAACATTGAAATTAAATAATGTTGTTCATGAGTTTTTCAAGTCAATTACAGAGGATAATATTGTCGCAATTTTTGATGAATGCTATGTGAGTTATTGGGACGACTTTAGAGATTTCTTTTATAAGTTTAAGACTTATACATGTATCGCCAAGGAAAAGATATGTGATGTATTAAAAGGGCTTCATTGGAATACGTATCAAATATTGCAAGACAAGTCGTTTGTTGAATACTTCGATAAAGAACTTACATTTTTGCTTGAAGAACAGTCATATGGTTTATATTTTATTATTTCTCATTATTTAGAGGAACATGAGAAAGAACAAAAGGTATATATTCCAAAGAGTTTTACCATAGATAAAAGAGTTAAGTTGATAGAGGATTACCTTAAGGGGGAAGATGTTAATCCTAATATCTTGCAGCTTATCATAAATGCTAAACTTACTTCGGAATTACCTATAAGTCCTAAAATGAAAAAAATAGCAGACCAGAGAAATACAGAATTTTGGAATAGTAATAAGTCTGCATTTACATATAAATATGGATTTGGCGTGTCATTCGGTCCATATGAGAAGGTAAAGAATATTCGAAATGAAAATGGAAATTGGATATTAGAATATGATACTGGATGGATAGAAAACAATACGGACTATCCAACGTTACTTAATAATTTCATATATTTGTTTGAATACACTGATAGCCAGGCTAGATGTACTTATGTATCAAATAATTATGGTAAAAGTGTCTTTACGGATCTATTCTCAATCAGAGGTAAAGGAATGTATAAAAAGGGAACAGCATTTGATATGATGGAATCTTTGGCTGATATTCAAATGGCGGGATATGTTAATCAATTGAGGAATCTTAAAATTAATATAGAGGACATAATAAAGTGGTTTTTTGAAAGTTACTTAGTTGAAGAATTTGGAATTAAGTATTTTACATGTAATATGCCAAAGCCAGAAGACAGCATTTTAAGTAAATGTAAAACACTAGCATCTGCTATTGATGGTGTACTAAGCAAATACAAAATGTTCTGTGATGATGGAGAAATAGATTTGGATTTACTTAGGTATATTACTGATTCACCGCGAATAAAAGATGTCCCTAGTTTGATTAAGAATAAATATTGTTATGCAAACAGTGATACTATCATTAATGAAATGAACTTTATGTTTTCTGATCAATGCATGCTCTCATATACAGAAAAGACAGGATCAAAATATGATAATTTTGTTCAACTTGTTTTGGATGAAGAAATAGGGATTGCAGATTGTCAACCATATAATCAAGAATCCATAAAATGGTTGATTGAAAGAGGAGTAATATATTTTGAAGATGAAGTTATTAAATGCCAAGAAGAAAGAGTATTTCTATTAAAAGAACTTTATGAGAAAAATGTGATTTCAATGCAGTATATGAAATCTCCAATACTTAAAGAATTGATTGCTAAAGGAGAAATCGTAACTGACAATAAACTGTTAACCAAACCGGAATATCAATACTTTGACTATTTATTAAATAATTCTGAGTTTAGCGATGGAAAAGCTATCAGAAATAGATATATACATGACTCAATCATCACTGACGAAAAAACTATGACTATGGATTATTATATCTTGTTAAAAGTTATGATAATGATAATTATAAAGATAAATGACGATTGTTGTCTTAATGAGATGATAAATGAGGAGGGCGATTTCTATGAGCTATGATTACTCAGAAAACATACTTGTTCAAGAAAGCACAGGGCATCTGCTTGCTGATGAACTTGGATGGCAGGTAGAACTTGCTTATAATCAGGAAGTCCTTGGCGCAAATGGAACTTTTGGAAGAAGTTCCTACAAGGACATTCTTTTAGTACGTTATTTTCATAAGGCTCTCCGTACGCTTAATCCCTGGATTACAGATGCTCAGGTTATAGAAGCACAGAATATCTTTGAGAAGCATCTTTCATCTACTTCTCTGATGCAGATCAATGAAGAAAAGTATGCATATATTCGAGATGGAATTCCGGTTACAGAGAAGAAGCCAAATGGTCAGATTGAAGAAAAGCGAGCAATAATTATTGATTTCCAGCATCCGAATGATATGGAGAGGAATCATTTTCTGGCTGTGAAAGAAATGAAAATTCATGGGGATCTCTATCGTCGCAGAACAGATATTGTAGGTTTTGTAAATGGTATTCCCCTTCTTTTTATTGAATTAAAAAAGAACTCTGTAGATGTTCAGAATGCGTATACAGACAATTACACAGATTATCTAGACACTATTCCACAGTTATTTTATTATAATGCATTCTTGATGTTATCCAATGGTGTGGAAGCTAAGGTTGGTACATTAGGCAGTAAGTATGAATTTTTTCATGAGTGGAAGAGACTTTCCGAGCAGGAGCAGGGCAGTGTAGCTCTGGAAACAATGCTGCGTGGAATTTGTAAGAAAGAGAACTTCCTAGATCTTCTGGAGGACTTTATTCTCTTTGATCATTCTGGAGGCAAAACAGTCAAAATACTTGCGAGAAATCACCAGTATCTAGGTGTAAACGAAGCTGTCAGGGCTTATGAGGCACGTAAGCTAAATAATGGTAAGCTTGGTGTGTTCTGGCATACACAAGGCTCCGGTAAAAGCTATTCTATGGTTTTTATGTCCCAGAAGATTCGAAGAAAATTTGCAGGATCACCTACCATTGTGATACTTACGGATCGTGAAGAACTGAATTCCCAGATTTCAGATACCTTTGAAAACTGTGGCTTGTTGGGCAAAACGAAGGCATCCAAATTTATAGCGACAAGCGGAGAGGATCTAATTAATAAATTGAGGGGAAATCCGAGCTTCATTTTTACACTGATACAGAAATTTAATAAGAAGGTGGAGGAGCCGATTATACCTGACCACGACATCATTATTATGTCTGATGAAGCACACCGCAGTCAGTATGGCGTCTTTGCGGACAATATGGTTGGATTATTGCCGACTGCTTCAAGGATTGGTTTTACCGGCACACCGCTTCTGTCAAATGACAATATTACGGAGCGGACCTTTGGTGGATATATTTCCATTTATGATTTCAAACGTGCGGTAGAAGATAAGGCAACCGTTCCTCTATATTATGAAAATCGAGGAGAGAAGATTCTGGATATCCATAATCCGGATATTACAGACAAAATCTTGGATGCTATTGAAGCAGCGGATTTGGATCCGGAACAGGAAGAAAAGCTGGAGCATGAATTTGAAAAGGAAATTCATTTGCTTACTGCTGAACCGAGACTTAAGTCTGTGGCCAGAGATTTTGTTTCACATTACTCTGATTTGTGGACTAGTGGTAAGGCTATGTTTGTCTGCTTGAATAAAGTTACCTGCGTGCGTATGTATAACTTTGTACAGAAATATTGGCAGGACGATATCAAAGCTTTAGAAAAGCAGATACAGACAGCATCACAGCAGGAAGTCCAGGAACTTGAGAGAAAACTGAACTGGATGAAAGAAACGGAGATGGCAGTTGTTATCTCGCAGGAACAGAATGAAATTCAAACCTTTAAAAAGTGGAATCTGGATATCGAATATCATCGTGAAAAGATGGAAAAGCGTGAGCTAGATAAGGAATTCAAGGACAAAGACAATCCGCTAAGAGTAGTATTTGTCTGCGCAATGTGGCTAACTGGTTTTGATGTGAAGTGTTTGTCATGTCTGTATCTGGACAAGCCACTCAAGGCACATACTCTTATGCAGACAATTGCCCGGGCAAACCGCGTGGCAGAAGGCAAGAGTAATGGTCTTATTATTGACTATATAGGTATTGTAAAAGCATTGCGAAAGGCACTTGCTGATTATACCGCTAATGTAGGTGGTGGAAGTACCGACCCGACGATTGACAAGGGCGAGCTGATAGAAAGAGTGCTTGAAACAATTGCTGCGGCTGATGAATTTCTGGATTCCAAAGATTTCGACTTGGATGATCTGATATATGCAAAGGATTTTGCAAAGATTTCCTTATTATTGACAGCAGCTAATGCAGTATCCGACTCCAGGGAATCAAAAAAACAGTTTATTACATACGGTAATGAACTTAACCGCATGATGAAATATCTGGATCGTGATGATATTTCCAAGGCAGACCGTGAAAGAAAAGATGCCATAATTGCCATTGTTGATGAATTAAAGAAAAAGAAGAAGCATGTTGATAATACAGATCTTATGGTGCAGATTAACGGAATTCTGGGTGATTATATCGTGATTGAGAGAACACCGGATGATCGTGGATTTGCAAAACGTTTTGATATCAGCAAAATTGACTTTGATTTATTGCGGAGAGAGTTTGCCAAAGTTAAAAAGAAAAATCTGGCATTCATGGATTTGGATGAATTGATTCAAGTCAGGCTGGATGCCATGATAAGGGAGAATCCTCGCAGAGTGGATTATTACATACGATATCAGCAGATTATTGAGGAATATAATTCGGAGCAGGATAGGGTCAATATTGAAAAGACATTTATGGAACTGATGGATCTGGCAAATTCCATGAATGAAGAGGAACAGCGGTATGTTCGTGAAGGCTTCAGTAGTGATGAAGAACTTTCTATGTATGATATGCTTTTTGATGAAAATCTGTCCAAGGAGGACATCAAGAAAATTAAGAAGGTTGCTGTAGAGTTGTTGGATAAGATTAAGGCAAAGATATCAGAACTTGATCATTGGACAGACAAGCAGGAGACTAAGGCTGAGGTAGACACACTGATTGGAAAGATTCTGTGGGAAGAATTGCCGGAGAGTTATTCAGATAGTGCAATATTTGAATATCGCAAGTTGATATTTGAGTATGTGTTTATGAGATATAAGCAGGTGGCGTAGTAACAAAAATTATGAAATGATGTAATATTGTCTGCTTTATTGTGGAAAGACTAAGGAGGGACTCAGTTGAATAATGTAAATTCTATTCAAAATGCAATCATGCAATTGGAGGGTGGGGCCTTTCAAAAATTGTTTGATGCATATCTTTATAAAAAGTATAAATTTAATAATATTCAAACTTTAGGAGTCCAAACTGGTACCAATAAACCAACAAAAGGCACACCGGATTCCTATGTTTTAGCTGATGATGGAAAGTATATCTTAATAAATTATGGAACTGTGAGTTCACAGTCAGCAGAGAAAATACGTGCTGATATTTTATCATGTTTTGATACAACAAAATTATTACTACCTAAGGATAAAATAAAAAAAATAATTTGTGGTCATTGTTCTACAAATATTCATATAGAACAATTTAATAGTATTATGGAAACTATTGATGGTGTAGAAATTGAACTTATTGGAATAGATACACTTTCTCATGATCTGGCATTACTTTATCCACATATTGCAAAAGATGAGTTGGGTATAGCAATTGATACAAATCAATTTTTTGAGGTAGAGGATTTTGTTAAAGCATATGATGCAAATGGTATAAATGCTCCTATTAATTGCGATTTTCTCCACAGAAAACCAGAGATTACGGAGATATGTACTAGTATACTTAATAATAGAGTGACTGTATTGGCAGGGCCATCAGGAATTGGAAAAACAAGATTGGCTTTAGAAGCGTGTAGAAAACAGGATGATGGACAGACAAAAGTTTTCTGCATTAAAAGTAATGGAAATCTTTTATATGAGGACATAAAGTATTATATTTCTGATCCGGGAAGATATTTGATTTTCTTTGATGATGCTAATATGGTTGCAAGCTTAGAGAATGTGCTTGGCTCTCTTTTGACATTATCCACAGATTTTGATGTAAGGGTACTTATTTCAGTAAGAGATTATGCCAAGGAGAGAGTAATAGACGCTGTATCGCAGTACATATCACCTAATATTATTGAAGTTGGACGACTTAAAGATGATGAAATAAAAGATATTTTGAAAGCTGATTTAGGAATAGTGAATTCGGATTACCTTAATAAGATTGCTGGGATCGCAAATGGAAATATAAGACTTGCTTTTCTTGCTGGTATGAGATCAATAGATGGTGGATATCAGGCCATACGTAATGCTGAGGATATTTTTAAAAATTATTATGGAAGAATTATTGATGAAGCGAAGTTGACAAAACAAGATATTCTTATATTGTTTTTCATCGCTGTAGCTGGTCCGGTAAAAAATAATGAAAATCAGTTGTATCGTGATATGAAGAATTTATATGGTGGGGAAATTGTTGAGAAAGATATAATAGAGAATTTGTATTCTTTGGAATTAGTGGATTGGTTTAAAAACGAGATAACAAAAATTACTGATCAGAGTTTCGGCAATTATATCTTGTACTATGTGCTGTTTGAAAAAAAATTGGTAAGTGTAGAAAGTTTGATCTCTGCTGGATTTCCTGCATTCAGGAATAAAATTGTCTATGTATTGAATACGTTGATGGAAATATTCAATTCAGAAGAGTGTACAAAATATATGGAAGATTCAATAATTTCTGCTTGGGACCTGTCTCTTATACACATCTCCGAGCCCACGAGACATGCGCAGATCTC
>ERZ1027181.1601-NODE-1601-length-10035-cov-18.711623_pt1 | contig 10035 bp, 9 predicted proteins | sample MGYA00519247_ERZ1027181 | MGnify/ENA primary metagenome ERZ1027181 (study PRJEB26926, sample SAMN06164415) | human gut metagenome | biome: ENVO:00009003; feature: ENVO:2100002; material: ENVO:00002003 | host: Homo sapiens | place: USA | collected 2012 ...
AGGAAATATTTCTTCTGAAGAACAGGAAGGGGGGAATGTTTCTCCTGATAATCCGGATGCTGCTGATCTGTGGCTCTCCATCGGTCGTTATCGCCTGAATGTTACCAGTCAGATTCTGCAGTTGGATGGTAAAGATACAGAACTGTCACATCGTGAATCAGAAATCCTTCGCATGCTTGTGGAGAGCAAGAACAATGTGGTAGAGAGCAAGGATATTCTCCTGCAACTCTGGGGCGATGACAGCTTCTTCAATTCCCGCAGTCTCCATGTTTTCATCACCAAGCTCCGCCACAAGTTATCTGCCGATGAAAATATCAGAATCATCAATGTGAGGGGAATTGGGTATAAAATGATTTGCTAGAATCTTGTAAAAGAAGCCGTTCTTCCTATCCTTCAACAAGCGCATCGAATGCCTCTTTGAAGTATTTGTCGAACCACTCGGCTGGGTGATCTGTTATCTGATGCTTGCCTGATTTCTCGATGTGAATGGCAACACATAAATAATTAATGGAGCAAGTAGCTCATTTTCCCTCTTCCCGGAGCTGCTACTTGCTGGATAACAGTATATTTTCTAGTCTTCTCAAAAGTCACTTCATCATCACTTCCGTCAGGATTAGCTAGAAAAACTTTTTTCCCCTCAAAATACGGCACGGAAATACCTTTCGCCCACGCTTCCAGGTAGATTCGTTCCACCTCATCGTGTACGGCATTGTTGGTTTCCCGAATCGTCTTGCCATTCGAGAGTCGCCAACCTTCTATTTCTTCATATTTGCACATAAGTCTTTAACCTTTAGAAAACCTTCGAAAAATCTACTGCAAAAATACGAGGAATCTTTTTAATAGCCAAATGTTTTAACCTCTTTTTTCTATCAGCTCTTATCAGAAGCATCTGCTTTTGAAAGTTTTTCCCAAAAAGGTTTGTTGTTTCAGGAATAATGGCTAATTTTGCGGGCGGGAAAGCGTCACTCCTCATAGGTGATGCTTTAGGGAATGATAAAATAAATAGGTATGAATAAGATATTTGATAGTATCAGACAGATGGATAAGGCTGGACAAGAATATTGGTCGGCTAGGGAATTGGCGTCTGTTATTGGTTATGCAGATTATCGTAATTTTAGCAAAATCATAGATAAGGCTAAGGTCTTATGTGTACAAAACAATAAGAATGTAGAAGACCATTTCGTTGAAGTCAACGAAATGGTTACTATTGGTAGTGAGGCAAAGAGAAAGCTGAAGTCCTACCATCTTTCCCGTTATGCTTGCCTTCTTATTTCTATGTCGCTCAGTTCCAAGAAAGAGAATGCATTGCCTGCATTAGAGTATTTTTCTGGTAAGCAGAATTTATCTTCTTCTTCATTACAAAATGCTGATACTTATACCAATACGGATATTGTGTTCTTCTCTGATTCGGAAGGAAAACTGAGAGTGGAATTAGTCTTTGATGGAGATACGGTTTGGACGACACAGAAGAGAATTGCAGAAATCTTTCAAGTAGATGTGCGAACAGTGAGCTATCACATCAATGAAATCTTGAACAGCGGAGAACTCAATAAATATTCAGTTATCCAAAAATCTTGGATAACTGCGGATGATGGGAAGAAATACGAAATGAACGTATTCAGGAGATTCGAGCATCCGAGCGTATGGCTTATCAAAAAATAACAGATATTTATGCCACGGCTTGCGATTATCAGAAGAATGCTACTACAACGCAGGAGTTTTATGCCAAGGTACAGAATAAGTTGCATTGGGCAATTACGGGTAAGACGGTAGCAGAAATCGTTTATTCTTCTGCTGATGCAACCAAGAAACACATGGGATTAACTTCTTGGGCTCAAGCTCCCGATGGTAAGGTGTTGAAATCGGATGTGACAATAGCAAAGAATTATTTGCATATAGAACAGATGAAGGAATTGAATGGTATTGTTTCTGCTTATATCGACTTAGCTGCCAATCGTGCCAAACGCCATATTCCAACGACTATGGAACAATGGGTCAAGTTCTTGGATGGTTTTCTTGAATTATCATCTTATCCAATTTTGATAGATAAGGGAAAGGTTTCGGCTCTTGAAGCTCGGTTGAAAGCTTATGAGGAATATGATAAGTTCAGGGTGATTCAAGACCGTGAGTTCTTGTCGGATTTTGACAAGGAAGTGATGAGGTTAAAAGGAGAATTGGGGTTGTTTGATAATTGATGATTAAGTATGAAAAAAATAATAATTGCTTGCGACTCTTATAAGGGCTGCCTTTCGAGCAGAGAGGTGAATGAGGCGATTGTTTCGGGATTGAAGGAATGGAATGCGGATGACGCTGCTTCTGAAATAAAGAAATTGTCTCCTGATGCTGCTTCCCCCGAAATCATTTGTCTCGAAATGAGTGATGGGGGAGAGGGAATGCTCGATGCCTTTCTCTCGGCGATGAAAGGAGAGCGGATAAGGATTCATGCCCATGATGCCCTGATGAGATGGATAGAGGCTGAGTATGGAATCGTGAATGATACGGCAATTATTGAGATTGCGCAGGCTGCCGGATTGGCTCTGATTGAGCCAGAACAGCGCAACCCGATGAAGGCAACTTCCTGGGGCGTGGGCGAGATGATAATGAATGCTTATCGCCGGGGCGTACGCCATTTCATCGTGGGATTGGGCGGAAGTGCTACATCCGATTGCGGTATCGGAATGCTTAAGGCAATGGGCGACGACTGGAAGAAAATCCGCAAGGAATGTACTTTCATGTTGGCTTCTGATGTTACCAATCCGCTTTGTGGTGAAAACGGGGCGGCTCATGTCTTTGCGCCTCAGAAGGGGGCTGATGCAGAGATGGTGGAAATGCTGGATGCTCGGGCAAGGAAGTTTGCTGAGGTGAGCGCCAAGCATTTCGGTTATGATAGGAGTGAGGTGCCTGGTGCTGGGGCAGCCGGTGGTTTGGGCTATGCTTTCCTGCAATATTTTGGGGCAGAGATTTCTGCTGGAGCCGAACTTTTGTTGCGAGAAATCGGCTTTGATGAGATGATTCAGGATGCTGATCTCGTGATAACGGGTGAAGGTCATAGCGACAGACAGACCTTGATGGGAAAGTTGCCACAGCGGATTTTGGAACATGTCTTGAAAAATAAAGCTACGACAGACCTGCAAATCTGGTTGGTATCTGGAGGAGTCAGCGAAAAGCAGACGCTTCTTGATGCTGGTTTTGATCAGGTTCTTGCCGTATCTCCTCAGAATATGGATTTAGAGGAAGCGATGAATCCTGAAATTGCCAAAAGAAATATTGCGAATGCAATCAAAGTTTCCTTTGGAAATGATTAGACCTCTTTTAAAGAATAATCTATGTTTTTGGGGCCAGGCCAATGATCAGGACTTTCTTTGCCATTCTTCGGTTCTTTCTTTTGAGAATCATAAATTTTTCTTTGGATTGATTCCTGATTGAGAAAAAGCGAAATCGTATATTTTTAGGTACAATAAGCTTAAAAATATACGATTTTACATATTTATTTTCTGTTTTTACATGTTATTTGAACGATTGATGGTTGTTTTGAACGTTTTGAAGAAAAAAACGACCATCCGTATGGTTGGTGATTCAGTTTCTTAGTGTGGTTTTTCAGTTGTAAATTTCCATAAATACAAACATTTTTTCTCATTTTGCAATTTCAAAAACGAGGAATTTCATACTTTTGCACCCAGTTATGATTTAACAAAACAGTAACTTGATGTCCTATCACATTTTGTTGCCTATATGATAATTACTTATTTATTGTACTTTAAATTTTGAAAGATGATGAAAATGTTTTTACTATCATTTAATGCTTTTAAGCATCGCTCCATCTTTGCCGTTTTCTTGGCTATATTCTTGCTTTTCGGAGCAGTCAAGGGAACCAAGGCACAAGAAAGTAATGGTTCTGCTTCCGTCTTTGATGGTTTGGAAAATCTTGCTGGTATTTCGGCAGAGCAAATGATGACTAATGCAAGTAACGGTGTTCATGGTACTTTTCCAACAACGGATAAGAGCCAAATCTTTTTCTTGTATAATGTAAAGACAGGTCTGCTGCTCAATGTAGGAGGCTATTGGGGAACCCATGTTTCTCTTCAGGAATATGGAATGCCTCTTTCTGTTTATAGAGATGATGACGATTGGATTCATTTCCAGCAGGATATTGACAAGCAGGGTGTTTCATCAGGAAATCAGGAAGGCTGTTCGTTGGAATACTTCTATGGAGAAGGTTATGCCTCTACAAGTATAGGTGTCTTTGTAGATCGCGATATCTATAAATCAAGTAAAGATAAAACCGTGATTCAGCGTGGTTGGACGATTGAACCTATTTCTGGAGATGCAAAAAATGCCTTCAGAATATACACTTATCGCCGTAGTGCATCGGGGTATAGTTCACATATCACTTATGATAAATACTATCTCTCTGCAGCCGCTTCTCAAGGTGATGTGGATAAAAATTGTGGTGCTTTCTTAACGAATGATAAAGACTATAGTGATGAGGGCTCTCAGTGGCGTATCTTCTCATATCAGCAGCTTTATGATTTGCAAAAGAATTCTATCGGCTTTAAGAGTTCATTAGATTTGTCATTCAAATTAGAGTGCCCTGGATTCAGCCGTGATAATGGTGCGCTTGATAAATGGAAGACTGCTGTTTATAAGAAGGGAGCTACCGGATCATTCCGATTTGGTTTGGAGAAACGTTATAAAACAGACCCGAGTCACGGATTACAAGACTATAAAGGTAGTGTTACATCTGATAATCCATATACTTTCAATGGAACCCAATATACGAGTATAGATGATTACCAGACTCATCTCGGTAAATATTATTGCGCAGATATCAAGCATACCCGTGGTGCAGTCTATCAGGTGGTACACGTAGATAATGGCGGTTCTTATGTTATCGAATGCAAGGCTTATTCTAATACAAATAAGGCTAAGCTCTTTGCCACTCTTTTGCAGGATGAAAGTGTAAATCCTACAGATTATACAAAAATAGTTGAAGGTTCCCTCCGTGAAACCGTTGTCATGCAGACTGCAAACATGTCTCAGACAGAACAGAATTTGCATATCAGCGAACAGAACATGGATTATGCTGGTAAGGAATTCTATGGCAGCCATAAGTACTTCAATAGTGTCCTCGTGCAGGTTCCAGAAGGTGGCGGTAACATCTGCTTCGGTGTTCGTGTAGGTTCTGTTGAAGACAATGAAGCAGGTACTAATGAGTGGACTGTATTTGATGATTTCCGTCTTCTCTATGCAGGTTCTACCACCTCTCGCGACTTGATATTGGATGAAGACAAGGATAATCTGAACTATCTTCTCGACTGTTCAGAGACTTATGAAGATGTGGTTCTCCATCTCAACAAGAAATCTTTCAATAAGAATATCAATAAATGGAACACCATCGTACTGCCAGTAGATTTGAATAAAGACCAGTTCACTCAGGCATTCGGAGCTAATGCCCGATTGGCAGAACTGAAAAGGCTTACTCGAAATCAGATCCAGTTTGAAACGGTAAAGATTGCAGAAAAGAAAAATAATGCTGTAGTCCTTGCGGCTTACGTACCTTATATTATCTATCCTACAAAGGACTTGGCAAATGAGAAAACACCTGCCTATACGGCAATTCTTCATAAGACGGGTGCTGGTATCGAGGAGCATAATGTAACTATCGCAGCCAACCATATTGATATTCCGAATGTTAGCCTCAAGAGAAATGACCAAAACAAGAATGATCTCTTTGGACTCATCAAGAAGACTTGGTCGCTGGATTTGAATTATGTGAAAGTTGCTGATAAGCCAGGTGATAGTGAAATCGTAACAGATGGAACTTTAGCTGCATACGGAACTTTTGCAAGAACATACGGAAGTAAAATAGCTGATACTGAGACAAGCTTTACCGTAGATAAGACCAATCCGATTATTGATGATAGAGATGACCTGAAATATTGCTATTTCTTCCATGAAGGAAAAATGGTCTATGCTGGCGATAAAGTTCGTGGCTTGCGTGGTTTCAGCGTATGGTTCAAGCCACATGACATTACTACTTCTGGTGCAGCCACTTCCAAGTTTATCCTGGATGGCATTGACTATACCACAGATGTAGAGCGAATCATGGCTACAGAAGACAGCAGCATCGATTCCAAGTTTGCGAAACTCGGTGTGTTCAATCTCAATGGTCAGCTCGTTCGCAGCGGCAGTACCGATGTTTCAGGCTTACCTTCCGGTATCTATATCGTGAATGGTAAGAAAGTGTTTGTTAAGTAAAGACTAACTTATTGAAGATAAGAAAGGATGATTATGATGAAAACTCAATATATTAAACCGGAAATACACATGGTTCTCTTGGAGAATATGCTGATGGCAAGCAACTCCATAAGTTGGACTGTCGATTTCGCAAATGATCAGACTGACCCAGATGGTAATGATCACGATCGTATCTTTAATTGGGGTTCCGATCCTAGTTGGGGTGGTTCCTCAGATCCATTTGACAGCGACAACTGGTAATCAGAAGTATATGTAGCGTACTATTAAACAGTGAAATATATTAAAAATGTGTTGTCTTGGCAGAAATTCTGCTGGGATAACACATTTTTTTTGCTTAAATAATTTGGAGATAACTTATTTTTTTGTATTTTTGCAAGCAGGGTAGTTGAAAAACTATCCTATAAACATCATATAGACTCAACAAAAGTGATAAAAACCTAACAAAGATCTTCAAAATACTCAAGATCTAAGGATTTTTAGTAGATTATGTACGTGTAATATATACTCTATGTTCGTATGGCAATCAGATTGCTATGCGAATCAAAGTGTGCTAAAAGAAAGTGATGATAATTTATGGATTTGATAAAAGCTGTTCATTATGGAGTTACTGGAAAATTATTTCGCAGAACTGATTCAGTGTGTCGATGCCAGTTATCTGGTGATAGGCATTATCCTGGTGTTCCTGAGTGTACCGGATACTGCAGACTATGCCCCTTATCGTAAGGCAAAATATTTCTTGGCATCAGCATTTTTTGTCATGTTCATCAACCTGTATCTCTGGTTGAAAATCTTTTCCTCGCAAGATTGGGAGGCGCTCAATTCCATCATTGCCTGTATGGACATCAGCCTGTTTTTCCTGACATGTATATGCTTTGCCTATTCGTTTGCCTCCCTGTTGGATTCGCAATATATCAATAAAAAGAGGATGCTGAAGGATTTCGGGTATTGGATATTGACGGTTTCCATTTCCTGGATTTCCCTATGGGAGCCTTTGGCACCTTATGCCTATTATCTGTATATCATTTCCACCCTGCTTTTCTGTAGTATCGTGGTAAGATACATGTTCCATTTCCAGTTTATCTATAGTAAGAAAAGGGAACAGTTGGATAATTACTTCTCCGATGATAATATGCAGCGCTTCATGTACTGGACGAAGAAAAGCCTCTTCTTCCTGTGCCTCTTGGGCGTCTTTGCCTATCTCACTCTCTTCTTCGGAATCTATTTCAATTATGCCTACCAGGTGTATATCGTCAGTGTCAATCTTTATATCGTCATCTCTTTCATCAATTACCGCCCATATTATGGCATGCTCAATTTAGCTTCGACGGTGAATGAGGAGATAGAATGCTATTCCAACCAGGAATCGGAAACGTCCAAGTTGGAGAATTATGAGAACCTCTTCGGAGCACGATTGCAGCAATGGGTGGATGACAAGAAGTATCTCTCATCCCAGTTGACCATCGACAGTCTGGCTGCCGAAATGGGCACCAATAAGGTTTATCTTTCCCGTTATATCAACGGAAAACATGCCGTCAATTTCAGTACCTGGATTACCACCTTGCGCATCAAGGAGGCACAGGTCTATATGTTGGCTCATCCCGGTGCCACATTGGAAGAAGTAGCTTATCATGTCGGTTTCTCTTCTGCCTCTTATTTCTCCCGAGTCTTCTCCCGCATCGTCAAGACGAGTCCTACAATATGGCGAAGTAATATCTGAAAATTGATGGATTCTTTTATTGTTAAAAAATAAAATATATTTGTTGTTTTCATGGAAATCTTGTATCTTTGCAGAAATCAAATATTCTAAATAGGGTTAATATGGCACAGATTTTAGTTACTATAGATGATACTCAGTCGTTGGCAAGCGTTCGCAATGCTATAAAAATGTTGCGTGGTGTTGTTTCTACATCTGTAATGGATACCTCTTCTTTGTCAAAAACAGAGAAGCAGCAAGCTTATGTGCAAAAAACTTTGACTAAGGCGATGCAAGAGGTGAAATTAGCAAAACTTGAAGGAAAGGAACTTCAAAATATTGATGATTTTATCAAATATCTAAAATCCAATTTATAATTACTTTTTGTACTATATAATCAAAAAATGAACGAAAAAACTAATATTTTTGAAAAAGATATTGTACTTTTGTGGCCAAATTAACAAATAACTAAAACATATAATGAAGAAACAAACGAAATGGCTACTCGCTGGTATGATGATGCTGGCGATGTCCGCAAATGTGAAAGCCCAGACTTTCGATGTAGATCTGAGTAAGCAAAATCCTAAAAGTTACGCTGTGGAAGTACCTGATGGCAACTACAAGGTGACGGTCGTCCTCGGCTCCAAGAAAAAGGCTGCCAAGACGGTGGTGCGTGCTGAAGCCAGAAGACTCATGGTGGATGAAATCTCTACCAAGAAGGGTAAATTCCAGACTGTCCAGTTTATCGTCAACAAGCGTTCACCTAAGATTTCTGATAAGATGAACGTACGTATCAAACCTCGTGAGGTGGGCACACCTGACTGGGATGACAAGCTGACTCTTGACTTCTATGGTGCTGCTCCTGCTGTAAAACAGGTGAAGATAGAGCGTGACACGACTGCCACAACCATCTTCCTCTGCGGTAACTCAACCGTAGTGGATCAGGCTCATGAACCATACGCCAGTTGGGGACAGATGATTCCACGCTGGTTTGGTCCGGAAGTCGCTATTTCCAATCATGCAGAGAGCGGATTGACAGCCGGTTCCTTCTTAGCTTCCAACCGTCTGGAGAAAGTATTGACCATGATGAAGAAGGGCGACTATGTGATTTGTGAGTTCGGACACAACGACCAGAAAGAGAAGACTCCGGGTAGTGGAGCCTGGTATAATTTCTCCTACAATCTGAAGCAATATATAGATAAGGTACGCGCGAAGGGTGGAAACATCATCTTTGTGACTCCTACCCAGCGCCGTTTCTTTGACAAAGCTACCCGCAGCAAAATACAGGAAACGCATGGCGATTATCCTGATGCCATGAGAGCTGTGGCCAAAAGAGAGGGTGTGCCTGTCATCGAACTGCATGATATGACCCGTACTTTCTTCGAGACATTGGGCTATGAGAACAGTAAGAAATCGCTGGTTCACTATCCAGCCAACACTTATCCTAATCAGCCGAAGGCATTAGAGGATAATACCCACTTCAATCCATACGGAGCCTATGAGGTGGCCAAGATGGTGGTGATGGGAATGAAGCAGCTCCATCTGCCATTCCTGAAATATCTCCGTCCAGACTGGCAGGATTTCAATCCAGCCCAGCCTGATGACTTCAATAAGTTCCTTTGGTATCCATCCACAGACCTGGATGTTACCAAGCCAGATGGAAATTAAAGATATTCATAACTAAGAGAAAGTTTTGCTCCGTACTTCGGAGCGGAACTTTCTTTTTAGGTATGATAAACAATCACTTATCGTTTCCATAATTTCTTTTTATCTTCTTTCGCCAGTCTGTACTGTGCATCATTTTCATCTAAGGATAAAAATTCGGCTTTTATGAGCAGAAAATCTACAGTTTTAAAATTCTTTATCATGGAATTTTGTCCAAAATGGGCCAATTACGAATATTTTTTGTATATTTGCACAAAATTGAAATGAATGTTTCTATCACTTCACAGGACAATCAGATTTTGACAATTTTCAACTTATCATCATAATGAAAGCATTTACATATATTAAACAAGGTGTATTTGGTTTCACCGAAAAGGAGAAACCTATCCTGATAGATGAACACGATGCCATCGTGAGAG
>ERZ1027181.1602-NODE-1602-length-10034-cov-4.575108_pt1 | contig 10034 bp, 12 predicted proteins | sample MGYA00519247_ERZ1027181 | MGnify/ENA primary metagenome ERZ1027181 (study PRJEB26926, sample SAMN06164415) | human gut metagenome | biome: ENVO:00009003; feature: ENVO:2100002; material: ENVO:00002003 | host: Homo sapiens | place: USA | collected 2012 ...
GTGATGGAGCGCGCTGCGCGCGCATTTTAGGCACCCCAGCACCGCTTTTCAACTCCTATCTCAAGCAGGTTTCTGCTTCCCGATCAACTAGATTTTTGAGAAAAAGAAAGGACGGTCTACTATGAAGAAAGTCGAGCAGCTGTATGAGGGCAAGGCCAAGAAGGTCTATTCCACCGAGGACCCCAACGTGGTCATCGTCTCCTATAAGGACGACGCCACCGCCTTTGACGGCCTGAAGAAGGGCACCATCACCGGCAAGGGCGCCATCAACAACCGTGTGACCAACAACCTGATGCGCCGCCTGGAGGAAAAGGGCGTCCCCACCCACTATGTGCAGGAGCTGAGCGACCGTGAGACGGCTGTCAAAAAGGTCCAGATTGTCCCGCTGGAGGTCATCATCCGCAACATCTCCGCCGGTTCCTTCGCCAAGCGCTACGGCGTGGAGGAGGGCATCGTGTTCGATCAGCCCACCATCGAGTTTTCCTATAAGAATGACGCGCTGGGCGATCCTCTGCTGAACACCTATCACGCGCTGGCATTGAAATTGGCCACGGCAGAGGAGATCGAGACCATCAAGAACTATGCCTTCGCTGTCAACGAGGTGCTGAAGGCGTTCTGGGCCGAGTGCGGCGTGACGCTGGTGGACTTCAAGCTGGAATTCGGCAAGGTGGCCGACGGGTCCATCGTGCTGGCTGACGAGATCAGCCCCGACACCTGCCGCCTGTGGGACGTCAAGACCCATGAAAAGCTGGATAAGGACCGTTTCCGCCGGGATCTGGGCGGCGTTGAGGACGCCTACGCCGAGATCATGAAGCGTCTGCTGGATCACGATGCCCAGTAAATCTATGGCGTGCACGGATCTTGATAAGGCGGCTCCGGCTGCCGGCGATGACCGCCACCTCCACGAGGAATGCGGCGTATTCGGCGTATGCTCCAATGTCACCGCCGATGTGGCCTCGTTAGCCTATTACGCGCTGTACGCCCTTCAGCACCGCGGGCAGGAAAGTGCCGGTATCGTTGTCAACGATGACGGCCTGTTCCGCTCCTGGCGGGACGTGGGGCTGGTCAGCGATGTGTTTCCCAAGGAGCGGCTTCGCTCTCTGGGGCTTGGCAACATCGCCGTCGGCCATGTGCGCTATGGCACCACCGGTTCGGACAACAAGCGCAACGTCCAGCCCATTCTGGTCAACCACTATAAGGGCCGCATGGCGCTGGCCCACAACGGCAACCTGACCAACTCCCAGGAGCTGCGTCTCCAGCTGGAGAGTCAGGGGTCGATCTTCCATACCACCACCGATTCCGAGGTCATCGCCTACATCATTGTGCAGGAGCGGCTGAAGCACGGCTCCATCGAGGAGGCGGTTTCCGCCGCCATGGACCGTCTGGTGGGGGCGTATTCTCTGGTCATTTCGTCCCCCAGCAAGCTGATCGCCGTCCGGGACCCTCACGGCTTCCGTCCCCTGTGCATGGGGAGGCTGAAGGACGGCAGCGTGGTGTTCGCCTCTGAAAGCTGCGGACTGGACGCCGTGGGCGCCAGCTTTGAGCGGGATATTCTGCCCGGAGAGATCGTGGTGGCGGACAAAAACGGCGTCAAGTCCGACAGATCCCACTGCGGCATCGCGCCCCGGAGACTGTGCGTCTTTGAGTTCATCTACTTTGCCCGCCCCGACTCCGTGATCGACGGCAGCAGCGTTCATGTGGCCCGTCAGCGGGCCGGTGTGTTCCTCGCGCTGGAGCATCCCGTGCAGGCGGACATCGTCATCGGTGTGCCGGACTCCGGCCTGGACGCCGCCATGGGCTACGCCCGGCAGTCCGGAATCCCCTACGGCATGGGCTTTATCAAGAACAAATACATCGGCCGCACCTTCATTTCTCCCACGCAGGATATGCGGGAAAATGAGGTCAACATCAAGCTGAACCCCATCCGCTCCGTGGTGGAGGGCAAGCGCGTGGTGCTGATCGATGACTCCATCGTCCGCGGCACCACCTGCCGCCGCACCATCGACCTGCTGCGCAAGGCCGGCGCGAAGGAGATCCACATGCGGGTCAGCGCGCCGCCCTTTGTGTCCGAATGCTACTACGGCACGGATATTGACGACAAAAACAAGCTCATCGCCAACCACCACACGGTTGAGGAGATCGCTGAAATCATCGGTGTGGATTCTCTCGGCTATCTCAGCCTCAGCGACGTGGTGAAGCTGGCCGACCATACGGAGAGCGGCTTTTGCACCGCCTGCTTCGGCGGCGGCTATCCCACCTCCATCCCGCAGGATTCCAACAAGGACCGCTTTGAATGTAAAATCAGCGAGCGGGAGAAGCAGGAATCTGTGTGATTGCGCCGGACGGGGCTTTTTCTCGTGGCGGGGCAGGGGGAATCTCCCATGCCGCTTCCCTCAGTCTGCTGTTTCTCTCCCCAAATGAAAGGATGACCCCCGGAGCAGCGGTCGATCAAGACCGCTTGCTCCGGGGGTTTTCTGACTTTTTCTGACGGAAACGGTCCGCCTTGCCGGATCAGCCGACCTGCTCCAGCTCCATCACCGCGTCGATCAGCATTTGCTGGGCGACGGGGTAGGGCCAGACCCGAACGTCGATGCCCGCCAGCGCCTTTTCCGTAACGGCGGGAAGGTCCTCCGGTCTGGCGTGGATGTCCGCCAGATGGGTGGGTAGGCCGATGGAGCGGTTGAAGGCCAGCAGCCGGTCCCGCTCCGCGTACTGCTTGTCGGCGGTGAGCATGACCAGGATACCGTAGGAGACTACCTCGCCGTGGAGATGGTGGTATTCCTCTGTGGAGGGCAGGATCGTGAAGCCGTTGTACATGGCGTGGGCCATGCCGGTGGTGTAGTCCACCTGAACGAAGTTGGAGACATAGCCGGTGGAGATGATGATGGCCTCGATGATCTCCGTCAGCTCCGGGGTGACTTTGTGGGCCTCGCAGTCCGCCATGGCCTGCTTGCCCCAGCGGAGGATGGGGGCGGCGCACATGGAGCTGAGAGCGATGCCCATGGCGTCGGAGTGGGCGGGGACGTCGTTGCGGGAGGAGATGGTGCACTCATAGTGCTTGGCCATGGTGTCTCCCATACCGGCCCACAGGTAGCGGGCCGGGGCGTTGGCGATGATCTCCGTGTTGATGAAAATGTGGTTGGGCGGGATCTTGGAGAAGGAGTACTCCCGCAGGCTGCCGTCAGGATGGTACACGATGCCCAAACTGGTGCAGGAGGCGCAGGTGGAGGCGATGGTGGGGAAGGTGAAGAAGGGCCGGTTGGTCTCGTGGGCCAGCACCTTGCAGGTGTCGATGGCCTTGCCGCCGCCCACCGCGAAGATCATGTCGGCGTCCGCCACCTGAGGCCGGAGCATATCCATGTTTTCGCGGGAGGCCTCGCCGCCGTACCAGAAGGTGCCGGTGATCTCGATGCCGGAGCCTTCCACCGCCTTGCGGATCTGAGGTTCCGCGGCGGCCAGCGCCTTCCTGCCGCCGATGATGGCGGCCTTTTTGCCATAGGCAGAGCAGATGTTGACAATATCGTCATAGGCGTCAGGGCCTACGGTATATCCCGGAAAAAGAGCTTTTTGCATAATAAACACCTCTTAAAAAACGCTTGGTTGATGGGACGGGCTCAGTCGGCGGTCACCGGATTGGCACGGACGCTGCTGCGAACGGCGGGAGCGGCTTCCTCCTCGGCGTTGGCATTGGCGAAGGCGTGCTCCTTGCAGTATTTACGGTTCTTGTATACGCCAACGGTCAGGAAGGGGATCACCACAACGGCGATGCCCAGATAGCCGCAGTAGCCGTAGCCGTACTTGATGATGTTGGTGAGGCCGGCCATGGAGATGGTCATGGAGAGGACGATGATGAACGCGGAAACGATGGCGCTGCGGACGGGGGCGGACTGGATGCCGCTGAACACGGGGAGCTTTTCAAACCGGGCCACGAAGCCGAAGATGGTGGTCACGCCGGTGGAGATGAGGCAGAGGAGCAGGCAGGTGCCGTAAACGGCCACCATAGCGGGGATGCCGATGATCTTGCAGACGGTGAGGGTGGGGATGGTGGAGCCGCCCTCCACGGCAGTGTAAACGCTCTGCCAGCTCATGAGCATGAACACGGAGAGGACCAGAGCGACGGCGTTCATCACGAAGGAGATCCACATGGCCTTGGCACAGCCAGCCTTGTTCTTCATGGTGGTGCCGCAGGCGATCATGGTGGGGAGGGTCACGCACTGGAAACCGGCGTAGGTAAAGGCGTTGAGGATGGCCTTGGGCATATTCATGAAGCCGGTGGTCTCAAAGTCGGCGGCGAGGACGGAGAAAATGCTGCTGTCGCTCTTGAAGATGCCGATGACATAGATGCTGATGGCGGTGACCAGAATGGCCATGCCCATGTAGGTGGAGGCGGCCCGGACGATGCCTGCGCCGAAGATGGTGAGCATCAGGACGATGACGCCGACAATGGCAACGCCAATGTAGTAGTTGATGGTGAAGTAATTGTTCAGAGCGGAGGCTGCGCCGGAGATGGCGGCGGCGACGGCCATCAGCACCATGATGTAGAAGAATACCTCGAAGGCCCATTCGATCTTGTCAAAGGGATGGTACAGCGTTTCAAAAAGCTGCTTGTAGCTCGTCAGGCCACGGGAGTTGTACATGATCATGGCCTCCCGCATGGTAAGGGTCAGAAGCAGCATGGCCACTACGGCGGAGATGATGCCGGTCCAGCCCAGACCCACGTAATAGGTGTTGGCCTGGTTGCCGGTGGCGAATCCGCCGCCTGCGTGAGCGGAGAACAGGACCGCGCCCACGGAAAAGGCGGCAAAGAAGGGCGTCTTGGGGACTTTGGTGTTGGTTTTCATGATTTCTTCCTCCTGCAAATGTTGTCCGATGGTTGGCAGGAAAAACAAAAAACCTTTCGTCGCTCCTGCCGGTTGGCAGAAGAGACGAAAGGTAGAAAACCCTCCGCGGTACCACTCTTCTTTGTTCCCTGTATTGGAAACACACTCAACGGGATACCATCATATCCCTGCTACTGTAACGGGAGCTCCCGTCTGCATCTACTTCCAATTCGACGCAGCCGCTGTACAGCCAGTTCGGCAGCTTGATCGCGCTGTGCCTCGCACCAACCGGCACTTCTCTGAGAGGATCGCCCTGCTTACTACTCTGTGTCATTGCGTTTTGTTGGTTGCATCATAGCAAGGTGAAAACCAAATGTCAACAGCTTTTTTGCCAGCAGTTCATCTTTTGTAAAAGTTGCAGCAGAAAAAAGAGCGGGAGGTTTTCCAATTTCGTGCAAACAAAATAAATACGCGGAAAATGCTCCGTCCTGCTCCGGCCGGATCGGACGTTCGGATATGCAAAAAATCGAGATCTCGGACGGCGGGATCTGCACTTTTTTGCGCAGATGCGATACAAGGGCCGGCGGTTCAGAACCGCCGGCCCTTGCGGGAATCAGTTTTTGCAGCGTCTGTTGGAGACAACTCTGGCGGGTATGGAGATAGGCGCTGTGCGAAATACCATTACACGATTGGCAGGATGACCTGAGTGATGAACTTTGCGGGGTCCTTATGCTGGGGCGGCCCCTCCAGATAGGTATGGCGCAGGATGCCCTGCGGCGTCAGGCCGTGCTCCTTGGCGTAGTCCAGAAGCTGGCGGCCCACGGCGGGGAGCTCCTCATACGCACCGTGGTGATAGATGCAGATGGCCTGCATAGGCGCTGTGGTCTCCACATATTCTCCCTCACTGCCCGGGGGAACGGCCACGCAGCAGGACACCTCGGCCGGGCGGTCGATAGGGAATTGGATGAAGTACATCCGCCGGGTGATATCCGTACCGTGGGCCCGCATGGCCTCCAGAGCTGTGTTGCGGAGCAGAACGGTCTTGTCCGCCACGTTATTGCTGCGGTAGGTGCGGCGGTATATGAGCTGTTGCGGCAGCTCCAGCTCCTTGACCTGAGCGGAGGATACCTTGGCCCGCTCGTACAGTTTTTCGATATTGAGATTCAGCTGGTCCCGCATTTCCTCCATCCGGCGAATGAGCGGCATCAGATCCGTGGAATCGTTGTAGTAGTCCCGGATCTCATCCAGCGTCAGTCCCAGATTCTGCAGACTGCGGATGCTCCGCAGCTTGGTAAAGGTATCGATGGTGTAGTAGCGGTTGTTGGTGGCGTCATCCCGCTTATCCGGCTCGATCAGCCCCCGTTCCTCATAGTGAAGGATGATGCGGCGGGTCACGCCCAATGCCTTGGCGATCTCGCCAATGGAAAACAGCTTGTCATCGCGTTTCATAAAAAGCCTCGGAGTCAAAAAGAGTCCTCCTGCTGTATATCGGTGTATGGTGTACGGTTTTATGATACAAAAAATGAGGAAAAATGCAAGGAAAAAGTTTGGCTGCGGGGGAAGCTGCCGCGATTTTCTCCGCTCGCACCGGAGGCGGCAGTACGCGAAAAGGCGAGATCAAAACCTCTTAAATATAGCCTCTTCGTTCCAACAAAAACTATGCGCAGGGCGGCTGCCCTGCACATAGTCTGCAATTGCGTGTCCAGAAGCCCCTCACAGCGCTTCAAAATGATACCGTGGCTTGCCAAGGCTCTTTTTGCCGTACTCGATGGCCTCTGCGGGACAGTAGCAGATGCAGGCCATGCAGTGGGTGCAGTTCTGCCCCCAGACGGGCTTCCCGGTTTGCAGGGTGATGTTGTTGGTGGGGCAGCGCCGGACGCACTGGCCGCAGCCGGTGCAGGCATTTCCGACAGTGAAGGCATTTGCCTTTACAAAGCAGGAATAGAAGATGGGATTCACCGGCCCGCTCATAAAGCGGTCATAGAGCCTGCGGCGGGACGGGGGAAAGGCCCGGTTTTCCCGGACGGCGGCGATCGCGCCGTCTATGTCCGGCTCCGCTCTGGCCACGATCTGCCGGGCCTCCTCCGCCTGAGGGGCGTTGAACATGGCAATGTAGTTCTCCGGCATGACGATCTGTGCCGTGCCCATAAAGGCAAGGCTTTTTGCCTGACAGAGGCGGCGGTTGTAACGGTCGGCATCGCCGATCTCGCTGCCGCAGGTCATGACGAACCACGCCCGCTTCGCCCCGGTCAGTTCCGTGTGCAGCAGCCAGTCCTCCACGATGCGGGGGATCCGCCAGGCGTAGGTGGGCGTGACGATCACCAGCCGCTCCCCAGTCTCCACCGGGGCGGTGTCCCCGGCCTTGATGCGGTCGTTCAGGCACAGCAGCGGCTCGCCCAGCCCATCGGCAATGCGCCGGGCCGCGTAGCCGCTGTTCCCGGTGCCGGAAAAGTAAAGAATCATATCAAAATCCCCTCGCAGTGGTCGATCTCGTGCTGGATGATCTCCGCCGTCCAGCCGGTGAAGGTTTTCAGCCGGGTCTGGAATTTTTCATTCTGCCACTGGACCTTGATGGTCTGGAACCGCTTCGTTTTCCGGACGCCGGCGAGGGAGAGGCAGCCCTCCTCGGCCTCATACGGCCCGGACTGCCGGACGATGACGGGATTGAACATCACCATGTACGTCCCCGCGTTGTCAAAGGCGATGATGCGCTTATTCACGCCGATCATGTTGGCCGCCAGCCCACGCAGCCGTCCTTGTGGGCGGTCAGGGTGTCCAGCAGGTCCTGGGCTGTGGCCAGATCATCCGCCGTGGCGGGGGCGGCCTTCTGGGAGAGAAACGTCTCATCCCTGCAGATCTCACGAATCATACTGTGTTCCTCCCGGAAGCTTTTTCTGTATTGTATCAGCCAAAGGAAAAACGCGCAAGTGCTCTCACTTGCGCGTTTTTTGCGTGGGAATCAGTCACACATGCCGTTGTGGATCACCTTGCCGATGTTCCACAGGTAGGCAGCCTGACGGGCGGCCTCCAGCCGCTCCTCCGGCGTCTTGTAGCTGACGTGGGCGGTCTCCGTGCCGCAGTTCAGGCAGCACGCATACATGCACCAGCCCTGCTCGTCCTCAATATAACCGGCGCCGCGGCATACGGGGCAGTCCTCCAGTTCGATCTCGTTGATGGGATCCATGGTCATCTCTCCTTCGTTTTGTTTTTTCAACGGGAATAGTATACCACGGTTCCATCGGTATGGCAATGAAAATCGACGGGACTTTGCCGCGGGTACACTGCTGCTCCGAGGAGGGCCTCCGGTATTCAGGTGTAAAGAGCACAGAAGCCGGGAGGACCGACGGCGGATTCCCGCACCATGCGGGGAGCGCAAGCGTGGTTTCTGAGCGGAAAAAGGCTCGAAAAACACAAAGAAAACGGTTAATTTTATAAAAAACGCCTATTGACTGGAAAAGAGCAATCTGCTGCTTTCTTTATGTAAAATTTATGGGCAAACCCGGCGTAAGCCGGCGACGCAAAGCTACGGGGCCCTCCGGGCCAGCCAGCTGTCAACGGCGGACAGCCGCCATTCCCCCTGGTTCCATAGCTCCGCGCTGACCCTTCCAAAGGTTCTGATGCGCATGATGCTCCGGCAAGCTCCGAAAAACAGAATAGGCCAGGACAGAGCAAGCGGCGTTCGCTGCTTTACGCTGTCCGCAGAATATAAAGCAAAGGCGCTTTCAGGCATGGGTAAAACCATGTCTTGAAGGCGTCTGTTTTTTTGTTTAAACCTGCGGAAGCGGATCAAATAGAAGGAAATATAGGAGGTAAAAGTGATGAAACAGCGAATTTTTGCAATATTGTTGTCACTGACGATGATGTTCACGCTGGTTCCGACAGCATGGGCGGAAAACAATGGGATTACAACAGAAGCGGAATTACGGACGGCGATCGAGAATGCTACCGGTGAAAAGGATACCATTACCTTGGCAGAAGATATTGGACTTGTTTCTACATTGGAAATTCCAGCAGATAAGCATATCGAAATTCAAGGAGATGGACATTCCATTTAGGCTCCGGATTTGACTCGCTGATCAGCGGGCTTTTCGGCAGTTGTCGGGATCATCCAAGAACGTCTCTGCTTTACTGCTCCGGGAATCTTTCCGCGACTGCAAAGCCCGCTAACCTGTCGTTCACTAATATTCCAAAGCGCAGCCGCATCTTTTACAAACATAAAGTCAGCCATTTGCTTGCCTCCTTGAAATGATCTGTTGATTCTATTATGTCCAACATTCGGAAGAATGTTAACACGTTTCAGAAATATGTCAAATTATAAATGGCAAATTTCCGAAAAGGGGCGGAATTTCCTTTTTGCCTGTGACTACTGTACCGCAACACAGCGGAACGTTCCGTTACGCTACGCGTCGGCAAAGAATGATTACCTACTGTCAAGAGATGGTAGGTAAAAGACGTTCAATGCGGAAATGAAGAAACCGGAATTGGCCTTCAAGTGTTTTATCCGCTTTTTGCTGGCACGGGCGGCGATGACCTGGGGCGTGGAACTGATGGCAGGAGCCTTTCAGGTATATCAATTCTATCGACAAGGGCGCATGGGGCGTGTTATAATCATGAAAAACGCGGCGAAGGGAGGTGGCGGAGGGATGACAGACGAAGCATTATACCGCCGTTACCTCGGCGGAGATGAGGATGCCTTGGGCGCGCTTATGGAGCGTTACGGCACCAAGCTGACCCTCTATCTGGACGGCTATCTCTGCGACCTTCACGAGGCGGAGGACCTGATGATCGAAGCCTTTGCCTATCTCATCGCTAAAAGGCCGGCTATCCGGGACGGCGGCTTTCGCGCCTACCTCTACCAGTCAGCGCGGCACATGGCCCTGCGGCTGCTGCACAAAAAGCGGGCGAGAAACTGCTTCTCCCTGGACGCGCTGACGGAGGAACCGGAGGCCCGGGAGCTGGTGGAGGAAGCTGTGCAATCGGCGGAGCGGGCGCGGCTCCTGCGGACCTGCATGGCAGAGCTGCACGAGGACTACCGGGAGGCGCTGTTCCTTGTCTATTTCGAGGGACTGAGCCACGCGGAGACCGCCGCCGTCATGGGCAAGCGGGAAAAGCAGGTGGCGGACCTCATTTACCGTGGAAAAATCGCGCTGCGAAAGCGGCTGGAACAGGAGGGAATCACGGATGCGTACAACGGCTGAACGACTGGCCGAGGCC
>ERZ1027181.1604-NODE-1604-length-10030-cov-18.347669_pt1 | contig 10030 bp, 7 predicted proteins | sample MGYA00519247_ERZ1027181 | MGnify/ENA primary metagenome ERZ1027181 (study PRJEB26926, sample SAMN06164415) | human gut metagenome | biome: ENVO:00009003; feature: ENVO:2100002; material: ENVO:00002003 | host: Homo sapiens | place: USA | collected 2012 ...
CTAAGAACGAGTCTATCGCTAACATCGCCCGCTTGAACCGTGAGTTCTTGAAGGCTAAGTTGGCTGACTAATCCACCGTATCTCTTAAGACACCGGATTTTTCTCTTCGCATTCAAACGAATGCGAGAGAATTTTCTCAAAAACTCTTCACTCTTCACCTTTTTGGTGTAAGTGATTGAAGGATAGGTAGTTGGGTGGGTGAAGAGTTGAAGTGACTCTTCACCCACCCTTCACCTTTTTATAGGGATAGGTGAAGAGTGGTGAAGGGTCAGCGCCACTCTTCACCTCTCGAATCCCCTGTGTTTATCGGGGTTTCAGACGAAATGGTGAAGGGTGAAGAGTAAAAACGAGAGTAGGCTTTTTACGACGGAAGCATCCTGAAGGTTTAGGAGTGCATTATTTGGCAGTAAGGCTACATCCCGTTTTGAATGAAGCTTCTTTCCATTTATTGCTTCCCTATGGCATCTTTTTGCCCTTTAGGAGGGCAATTTATTGCCATAGTTAGGCAATAATCCTTATGTCGTGATAGAGCTGCAGAATACAGTAACTATCATAGTTAAATCCAGTAACTAGTAATAAATAAAGTATTATTCTATAAAGATATAAAAAGAGCATCAATGATGAACCAAGCGACTCAAGACTTTATTCGCCAGCATCAGGACGATGATGTCCGCCAGCTGGCTTTTCTCGGAAGCAAGTATCCGGAAGTAGATATGCCTTTCGCTCTCGATCAGATTCGCGGGCGAAAGATGGCTCGTGTCAAGTTGCCTCGTTGGGCCAGTCTCGAAGGTATCATCTATCCTCCTCATATTTCTATGGAGCAATGCTCCTCTGAATCTACTGCGCTTTACAAGGCAGAACTGGCTGCGAGGTTGCTCGGTTTGCCGGCTTCTTCATCTGGAACCGAGATGAAGGCTGAAAATGAAATAGAGTTTGTTGACCTGACAGGTGGATTTGGAGTAGATTTCTCTTATATCGCAGCCCGATTGGGAGTGAAGTCGATGTACGTGGAGCGACAGGTTCATCTCTGTGAGGCGGCAAAGGAGAATTTCGGGCGATTGGGCTTGAAGAACGCCATCGTGAAGAATGGGGATGGAATAGAAGTGCTTCATTCTTTTCATCCAAAGAAAAAAGATGCAGCATCAGATGATGATTCTTTAGGCATCACTTATGACCAACCTCGGTCATTACTTAAGACCAATCTTGGTCTTAAGATAATCTTCATAGATCCTGCCCGTAGAGACGATGCGGGCAACAAGGTGGTTTCCTTGAAGGATTGCACCCCCGATGTTACCGTTTTGCAGGAAGAGATGCTTTCGAAGGCAGATTACGTTATCATCAAACTCTCTCCGATGCTCGATTGGCACCGTGCCATAAGCGAATTAAGCCACGTAAGAGAGGTTCATATCATCTCCGTGAACAATGAGTGCAAGGAGCTTCTTTTAGTGCTGTCAGCGCGAAATATGGGCGAAATGGAGGTTTCATCGGCAGATGGAGAAGTAAAACATGTCGAGAATCTCCGCATTTATTGCATCAACGATGCGCAATCCTTCGTCTGCGATGAGTTGGATATGGAGTCTTCTCAGGTGAAGATAGCCCCATCCACCCTTGAAGAGATGCAGTATCTTTATGAGCCGAATGCCTCGTTGATGAAAGCCGGCTGTTTCGGTGTTCTTTCCGAGCGATATGATGCAAGGATGCTTTCCAAGAACAGTCATCTTTTCGTGAGCCGTGAGCCTATCGCCGCCTTCCCGGGCAGAAGTTTCCGCATCATCGCCGTATCCTCTTTTAATAAAAAGGAGTTGAAGCGTCATCTTGCCGGAATTACCAAGGCGAACATCGCCACCCGCAACTTCCCTCTTTCCGTGGCAGAATTGCGCAAGCGATTGAAGTTGAAAGATGGTGGTGAAACCTATATTTTCGCCACCACACTGAATGATGAAAGCCATGTGCTGGTGATTACGGAGAAAAAATAAGCTGATTGTCTGAAAAAATAAGCTGATTTCCTGAAAAATCAAGTTCTAATCCTATAAGATGATTCCGCCAAAACCACCACTAATCGGGTGATATAAGCCACTTTGTGGCTCGTAATCATTCTTGAACCCCTAAAAAACTGAAAATAAAGATAGCAATATTTGGTCGTTTGGCGAAATATTGCTATTTTTGCATCCTATAATATTGCAAACTAGTTTGAAATCATGTCATTAATAGAAATTAAAAAGGTCGAAAGCAAGAAGGATTTGAAGACGTTCATCGACTTCCACTACGACCTCTACGAAGGCAACGAATACGATGTGCCTAATCTTTTCAGCGACGAAATGAATACCCTGAGCAAGGATAAGAACGCTGCGTTCGACTTCTGCGAGGCAGAGTGTTATCTTGCCTACAAGGATGGAAAGCTGGCGGGTCGCGTTGCTGCTATCATCAACCATAAGGCAAACAATAAGTGGGGAAAGAAATCCGTTCGCTTCGGATGGATTGATTTCATCGACGACCGAGAGGTTTCTAAGGCCCTTCTGGATGCTGTGGAGAAATATGGTAAAGAGAAAGGTATGGAGGACGTGGTAGGTCCGCTTGGATTTACCGATATGGACCCTGAGGGAATGCTTACCTGGGGTTTCGATCAGCTGGGTACTATGCCTACCATCTACAATTTCCCTTATTATCCGGAGCACATCGAGGCTTTGGAGGGATTTGAGGTAGATAACAAGTATGTGGAGTTCAAGATCATGGTACCTGATACCGTACCGGAGAAGTACGCCAAGATAGCGATGATGATCGAGAAGCGCTATAATCTGCATGTCCGCAAGCTCACCAAGAAGGAAGTCTTCCAAGGTGGAATGGGACAGAAGATCTTTGACCTCATCAACGATACCTATAAGGATCTCTACGGTTATTCTGAACTCTCACAGAAGCAGATAGATCAGCTTATCAAGTCGTATCTCAGTTTCCTCGACTTCAACCTCATCACCTGTATCGAGGATTGGACGGGTGGAGAGCATAAGCTTATTGGTGTGGGAATCACCATGCCGTCATTGGCTCATGCCCTTCAGAAGTGTCACCGTGGCCGCCTCTTTCCATTCGGCTGGTATCATGTGTTGAGAGCCATCAAACAGCACAAGACCAACATCGTTGACCTCCTCCTCATCGGTATTCTTCCTGAATATCGTGCCAAGGGAGCGAATGCACTTCTCTTTGCCGATCTGATACCTTGGTACCAGAAGTACGGTATTGAGTGGGGAGAGACCCAGGTTGAGCTGGAAACCAATGCCGGTGTGCAGGGACAGTGGGGAGCTTTGACCCCAGTAATGCACAAGCGCAGAAAGTGCTACAAGAAGATTATTAAATAAGGAATTAAGTGAGTTAAGGAGTTAGGGAGGTCAAGACGGATGTCTTTTCATCATAACTCCTTAATTTCTCTTGATTTCCCCTAAAACATAGGAGGATTTTATGTCAGAAGATAATAATGAATTGAAAGCCTCACAGGAGCAGCAGCCGGTAGAATATACCGATGACAACATCCGACACTTGAGTGATATGGAGCATGTGCGTACCCGTCCGGGCATGTACATTGGTCGTCTGGGTGATGGTAACCTGCCGGAGGACGGAATCTACGTGCTCTTGAAAGAGGTGGTAGATAACTCTATCGACGAGTTCAAGATGGGTGCTGGTGCCAGATTGGAGATTGATATCGAAGATCATCTGCGGGTCAGCGTGCGCGACTATGGTCGTGGTATTCCTCAGGGAAAGCTCGTCGAGGCGGTGAGCGTGCTGAATACCGGTGGTAAGTATGACAGCAAGGCGTTCAAGAAGAGTGTCGGTCTGAATGGTGTGGGTGTGAAGGCGGTGAATGCCCTCAGCTCTCACTTCGAGGTAAAGTCATTCCGCGACGGCAAGGTGCGCCACCTGAAGTTTGAGAAGGGTATCCTGCAGAGCGACAAGACGGAGGATACCGAGGACGAGAATGGTACCTTTATCTTCTTCGAACCGGATAATACCCTGTTCAAGAACTATTCTTTCCACGATGATTTCGTGGAAACCATGCTCCGTAACTATACTTATCTGAACACCGGACTCACCATCATGCACAATGGTCGCCGCATCCTCAGCCGTCATGGTTTGAAGGATCTCTTGACCGATAATATGACCAATGAGGGTCTCTATGAGATTGTCCACATGAAAGGCGAAGACATCGAGATTGCCTTTACCCATACCAATCAGTATGGCGAGGAGTACTATTCCTTCGTAAACGGCCAGCACACCACCCAGGGCGGTACTCATCAGAGTGCCTTCAAGGAGCATATCGCCAGAACCATCAAGGAGTTCTACGGCAAGTATGAGTATGTCGACATCCGAAACGGACTGGTGGCTGCCATTGCACTGAACGTAGAGGAGCCGGTGTTTGAGAGTCAGACGAAGATTAAGCTCGGAAGTACCACAATGTCTCCGAACGGAGGCGAAACCATCAATAAGTATGTGGGCGATTTCCTGAAGAAGGAAGTAGATAACTATCTCCATATCCATAAGGATGTGGCTGAGATTCTGGAGAACAAGATCAAGGAGAGTGAGCGTGAGCGCAAGGCGATGGCTGGCGTTACCAAACTGGCTCGTGAGCGTGCCAAGAAGGCGAACCTTCACAACCGCAAGTTGCGCGATTGCCGCATCCACTTCAGCGATGCCAAGAACGAGCTGAAGGAGGCAAGCTCCATCTTCATCACCGAGGGTGATTCTGCCAGCGGAAGCATTACCAAGAGCCGCGATGTGAATACACAGGCGGTATTCTCGCTGCGAGGCAAGCCGTTAAACTGCTATGGTCTGACCAAGAAGGTGGTTTACGAGAACGAGGAGTTCAACCTTCTTCAGGCAGCTCTCGATATCGAGGACGGATTGGACGGATTGCGATATAATAAGGTGATTGTGGCTACCGATGCCGATGTGGATGGAATGCACATCCGATTGCTCATCATCACCTTCTTCCTGCAGTTCTTCCCCGACCTCATCAAGAAGGGCCACGTGTATGTGCTTCAGACTCCATTGTTCCGAGTGCGCAACAAGCGAACCAAGATCAAGAACAAGCAGGCGGTGGCTGATGCCGATGCCAAGTTGGGCCCTAAGGAGAAGAAGGGCGATTTCATCACGCATTACTGTTACAGCGATGAGGAGCGACAGCAAGCCATCAGAAACCTTGGTCCTGATCCGGAAATCACCCGATTTAAGGGTTTGGGAGAGATTTCACCAGAGGAGTTTGCCCACTTCATCGGTCCGGATATGCGATTGGAGCAGGTTACGCTCCACAAGACCGACCAGGTGCAGAAACTCCTGGAGTATTATATGGGTAAGAATACGATGGAACGTCAGAACTTCATCATCGATAACCTGGTGATTGAGGAGGATATTCCGGAGGAAGACTCTGAGCCGCTGGATTAAATGAAGTGAAGAGTGAAGAACGAAGTTTTAGAAAATGAAGAAGATAATTTTATTTGCGTTCCTGGCGTTCCTGACAGTAACTTCTGCCAGTGCCCAGCTGCGTATCAAGATGGGCAAGAATAGCCCGATAGAGAAGTTGGGTAGGGCGGAAATCGCCATTACCAATCTCTATGTGGATAGTGTGGATGAGAACAAGCTTGTAGAGGATGCCATCCGTGGTATGCTCGAGAAACTCGACCCTCATTCCTCTTATGCCACAGCCAAGGAAACCAAGGCGATGAATGAACCGCTGAATGGCAGTTTCGATGGCATTGGCGTGCAGTTTAACATGGTAGATGATACCTTGCTCGTCATCCAGCCCGTAGTGAATGGTCCTTCCGAGAAGGTGGGAATCATTGCCGGCGACCGCATCGTTGCGGTGAATGATACGGCTATTTCGGGTGTGAAGATGAGCAAGGAGGAAATCATGAAGCGCCTCCGTGGTCCTAAGGGAACCACGGTGAATCTTACCATCGTACGCCGTGGCATCAAGGACAAGCTCACCTTCAAGGTAAAGCGCGATAAGATTCCTGTAACCACCATGGATGCGGCTTATATGATTCGTCCGGGAATCGGATACATCCGACTGGGAAGCTTCGGGCTGACCAGCTACAAGGAGGTGACTACGGCGATGGATTCGCTCAAGAAAGTGGGAATGAAAGACCTGATCTTCGACCTTGAGGATAATGGCGGCGGCTACCTTCAGGCAGCCGCTCAGATAGCCAACGAGTTCCTGCAGAAGGGAGATCTCATCGTTTATACCAGTGGTCGTGCAGCTCCCCGTCAGGAGTACAAGGCGCAGGCTAACGGAAGATGGCGCAAGGGTAAGGTAGTAGTGCTTACCAATGAGTTTACAGCTTCTGCCGCAGAGATTGTTTCCGGAGCCATCCAGGATCAGGACCGTGGAGTAGTGGTAGGTCGCAGAACCTTCGGCAAGGGATTGGTGCAGCGTCCGCTCACCTTCGATGATGGCAGCGAGATTCGCCTCACCATCGCACATTATTATACGCCTAGCGGCAGATGCATCCAGAAGCCGTATAAGAAGGGAGACAGACTGGATTATGCGATGGATCTCGACAATCGCTACAAGCATGGCGAGTTCACCAACCAGGACAGCATCCATCTTTCCGACAGCTTGAAGTATTATACTTTGCGCAAGCACCGTGTGGTTTATGGTGGTGGCGGAATCATGCCCGATTATTTCGTTCCATTGGATACTACCAAGTACACCAAGATGCACCGTCAGCTGGCAGCCAAGAGCATCGTCATCAACCACAGCCTGAAGTTTATCGATGCGCATCGCAAGGAATTGAAGAGCCAGTATAAGGATTTCAACAAGTTCCTGGCAAGCTACGAGGTTCCGTCTTCGCTCATCGATGCGATTATCGCTGAGGGCAAGAAAGAGAAGATAGAGCCGAAGGATGAGGCTGAATTGACTCAGACAAAGAAATACCTCGCCCTGCAGCTGAAGGCCCTTGTAGCAAGAGATATCTGGGATATGAGTCAATACTTCCAGGTTTGGAACGAGACCAACGAGATAGTTCAGCGTGCCGTGAAGCTGCTGACCACGGGGAAGTAACTATAGAAAAAACGGCTGTTAACTGTTGACCTGTTAACCCGTGAGGTAATGAGATAAGAAAAGGTCGTGAGGTTTTTGATAGAACTTCACGACCTTTTTTGTGTATTTATCTTTTTCCGAATTCATGAATCCTTTCCGGATTCATTTACTTCTTCTCATGCATGCGATCCCATTTCAGATAGATTCCGGCAAGGATGGTGCCCGAAATACTGTGCCAGGCGCAGCTGATGGCGCAAGGCAATACGGCGAGAGGCTGGGCAGCGAAGAAGTTGCCCGCGAGAACCGTGGCAAGACCGGCATTCTGCATTCCCACCTCAATACTGATGGTACGCTTCTTGGCAGTATTGAATCCCGCCAGTTTTCCGGCAAGCCAACCGAGACAGTAACCCAGGGTGTTGTGGCAGAAAACCACGGCAAAAGTCCAGAGGAAAAGCGACAAGCCACGAGCTACCAAATCATCGTGAACCGTAGAAATCACGCCGCCTACGATGATTGCCAGACACGTAACGCTGATGCCCGGCATCAGACTCTGGATGGTAGGGAAGCAATCTTTCTTGCCATAGATGTAATTCAAGGCGCAGCCGATGGCCACAGGGATAATCGTAACTATCAGAATGTTGATGAACATTCCCACAGCATCTACATGGATAATTTCACCTGCCGTAATCTTCATCAGCAGCGGAGTCATTACTGGCGCAAGAATCGTAGAGGCGCAGGTCATTCCTACGGAAAAAGCCACATCGCCATGGCAGAGATAACTCATGATGTTGCTTGATACTCCGCCCGGACAGCATCCCACCAGCAGGATTCCGAGCGCCAGGGCTGGATCAAGATGCCACACATGAACCAGGGTATAAGCCACGCCCGGCATGATGATGAACTGGGCGCAGGCGCCGATGAAGACATCCAGCGGGCGCTGAGCCAGAATCTTGAAGTCGTTGGTGGTCAGGGTCAAGCCCATGGTGAGCATGATGATGCCGAGAATGACGGTTTGAGTAGTTCCGCGCACCCAGTCGAAGGTATGTGGGAAGAAGAATGTGAATACTGCTACACCTATTACGAAAATAGAGGTGTAATTGGCCAGCAACTTGCTGAGCCCCTGAAAAAACTTTAGCATAATTCTATTTCTTTTTAAAATCCTGATATTTCTCTCTTATTTGCAATCTCTTGGATGATTGTCTTTGACAATCTCTCTTCTTTCTTTCTCTCCTCTCCTCCTTCTTTCCTCGCTTTCAATATTGGGTGCAAAAGTACGTCTTTTCTACCGAATAAGCAAATTATTTAATAATTAAATATCAAATTATAACATTTTTGTTGGTTTGAGCTTACGAATCTGCACGAATCTTCTTGGATTGTGCAAAATCTGAGGCAAAATAATTCGGCTTTTCTTCTTTAATTCCGCAACAAATGTGTAACTTTGCACCCATATTATCGATAATAGTCATAGAATGAACGAAGATTTTGATATAAGACAACAGACGGTTTCGCCTGCCGAAAAGGAATTCGAGAAGGCACTGCGCCCACTGAAGTTCTCCGACTTCAGCGGACAGAATGGCGTGGTGGATAATCTCGAAGTCTTCGTAGAGGCTGCCAAATTTCGTGGCGAACCGCTCGACCATACCCTCTTGCATGGTCCTCCGGGACTGGGTAAGACCACATTGAGTAACATCATCGCCAACGAACTGGGTGTGGGCTTCAAGATTACATCAGGCCCTGTGCTCGATAAGCCGGGCGACCTGGCAGGAATCCTCACTTCCCTGGAGCCTAACGATGTGCTCTTCATCGATGAAATCCACCGCCTCTCGCCAGTGGTAGAGGAGTATCTCTATTCGGCGATGGAGGATTACCGCATCGACATCATGATAGACAAGGGTCCTTCGGCACGAAGCATCCAGATAGATTTGAATCCGTTTACCCTCGTGGGAGCCACCACCCGCAGCGGACTTCTCACAGCTCCGCTCCGTGCCCGTTTCGGAATCAATTTGCATCTGGAATACTACGACCCGGAGACGCTTCAGAAGATTATCAAGCGAAGTGCGATGCTCCTGCAGGTGCCGATAGAAGATGAGGCGGCAGTGGAAATCTCCCGCCGCTCACGTGGAACCCCTCGTATCGCCAACTCATTATTGCGAAGAGTGCGTGATTTCGCCCAGGTGAAGGGCAACGGAACCATCACTTACGAGATTGCCCAGATGGCGCTCAAGGCACTGAACATCGACCAGTATGGCTTAGACGAGATAGACAACAAGATTCTCACCACCATCATCGACAAGTTCCGTGGAGGTCCGGTGGGCGTAAGCACCATTGCCACGGCTATCGGCGAAGATGGCGGCACTGTAGAGGAGGTTTACGAGCCGTTCCTCATTATGGAAGGCTTCATCAAGCGTACGCCACGAGGCAGAATGGCCACCAAGCTTGCCTATGAGCATCTCGGCAGGAATCCGTATGGAAGCAACATCATGCAGGGAGACCTGTTTGAATAAAGTTCAAAGTAATGAAGATAGGAATATTTACGGGTACATTCGACCCATTTACGATAGGACATCAGAACATCGCCGAGCGTGCCTTGCCCATGTTCGACAAGCTCGTGATTGCTGTGGCAATGAGCAAGCTGAAGCACGCCAGCGAGGAAATCTCGAAGCGTGTAGAGGATATTAAGGCTGTTTTTCCGAAGGAATGTTCGGAGTTGGTGGATGCGGAGGATGCATCCAAGGGCTACCGCCTGGAGGTGGTTGCCTACGATGACCTCACCATCGACCTGGCGCATCGCCTGGGAGCCAGGTTCCTGGTCCGCGGTGTCCGCTCTGCCAAGGATTTCGAGTATGAACGTGAGCAGGCGGACATCAACAAGCAGTTGGGTGGCGTAGAAACCATCCTGCTGTTTTCCGACCCAAGATACAGCAGCATCAGCTCAACGCTGGTTAGGGAATTGAGATTCTTCGGAAGAGAAGTAGATGAATTTTTACCAAAAATAAAATAAAAATA